>Ga0160423_10000916_pt1 | contig 24554 bp, 21 predicted proteins | sample CRUFie14St8metaG_FD_108191 | JGI IMG/M metagenome (GOLD analysis project Ga0160423, IMG submission 108191) | Marine microbial communities from the Costa Rica Dome - CRUD Field 142mm St8 metaG | ecosystem: Environmental > Aquatic > Marine > Oceanic > Photic zone | place: Costa Rica: the Eastern...
TGGCCATCACTTCGGTGTATTCAGTCGTCATGCTTGGTTTGGGGTGGATGGGATTTGAGGTCGCTTCGGCTGCCACAACGGGAATGGCTCAAATCAATTTTGAGAAAGCACTCATGGAGGGCATGCTGTGCTTTCTTCTCTTTGCAGGCGCACTTCACATGAACCTGGAGGATCTTCTTTCCAAGGCCAGGATCATCACATGGATGGCAACCCTGGGGGTGGTGCTTTCAACACTTTTGGTTGGCAGCCTGACCAAAGGATTGGTCGCTCTTTTCGGGATCGAACTCCCCTGGATTTACTGTTTGCTTTTTGGTGCCTTGATTTCGCCTACCGATCCCATCGCCGTCATTGGCTTACTCAAAAAAATGGGAGCCCCTCCGTCCTTGAAAACCAAAATCGTCGGCGAATCCCTCTTCAACGATGGAGTAGGAGTCGTGGTCTTTCTGGCCTTGTTTGAGGCCCTGGATCCTGACCATTCCATGGGAGTGAAGGAGGTCTTATCCTTGTTTGTCATAGAAGCCGGTGGAGGCATCGTCCTTGGTCTCTTGCTGGGCTACGCAGGTTACCGCATGCTCAAGCAGGTTAATCACTACTCCATTGAAGTCCTGATCACTCTAGCTTTGGTCATGGGAGGATACGCTGTCGCCATGCAGCTTCACGTGTCCGGGCCTCTGGCCATGGTCGTCATCGGCCTGATGATGGGAAACATCGGTCGCGTCATGGCCATGTCGGAAACCACCCGAGAACACCTGGACACCTTTTGGGAGCTCATTGATGAAATCCTCAATGCCGTGCTCTTTGTGCTACTCGGGCTGGAGCTCATGATCCTGAAACTCAATCCGATCTATCTTGGGATTGGATTGGCGACCATCCCTCTGGTTCTTGCCTGTCGCCTGACCTGCGTCTGGCTCCCAGTAGCATACCTTAGAAAATGGGGTGAGACTTTTCACCCAAGAGCCGTCTCCATTTTAACCTGGGGAGGACTTCGTGGAGGGATTTCAGTAGCTCTGGCCCTGGCCTTACCAGCGGGCGCTGAACGAGATCTCATTCTGGTAGCGACCTATGCGGTGGTTTTATTTTCCGTTCTGGTCCAAGGGCTGAGCATGGGACGCCTATTGAGGCCAACCGATGAACAAAAGGGTTCTTCAACATGAACACTTTCCTTGGCCTCGGCACTAAGAGAGAACTGTCTAAAAAAAGTTCGCGAACATCCCTCAAGGAGACGTTCGCGAACCAAAGAACGATAGAAATGTAGGGCAATCGATCAGATCGAAGTTTCGTTCTCAGCTCTCCCCCAACGATCACGGTTCTATTCCTCACCCTCATCACACCGGCCTCTTTGAGGACCGTTCCCTGAGCGACGCTCATCGCGGTCTCTTTGGCCGCGAAGCTCGGGGGTTCCTCTGCCACGGGATCCTTCATCCGATGCTGTCTCGCATCGACGCGGCCTTCCCTGAGTCTCTGGATCTTTTGGAGCATCTGGCCAGTCTATGCGATTCATACCACGCGTGTTCGAGCCTCTAGGTCCCATACCTCTAGGTCCCATGCGTTCTTGTTCCTCTAAAGGCCTGTCACTCTCTCGGGCAGCCAGTCTACGATTGCCTTGATCACGCGCATCCTGACGGTTACCTCGATCACGGACCTTTTGGCGATTGCCTTGATCACGAACCTTCTGGCGATTGCCTCGGTCACGGACCTTCTGGCGATTACCTTGATCACGGACCTTCTGGCGATTGCCTCGGTCACGGACCTTCTGGCGGTTGCCTTGAGACGCACCCATGTCCCGTATACGGGATGGCTTTTGCAAGCGATCATCCCGCTCGGACTTGCCCCTGACCTGCTCACGAGAGGGCCGCTTCCCATTCTGATTCTCTGCCGCATCCACCGAGACCCCACTTGGGCTCATTCCAATAAGACTTAAGGCATACACGATCCACATGGTTGTTGTTTTCATAGCTGGTTCCCTTGTTTGAGTTGTTACCTTCCCAGACGATGCAAAAGCCAATTAGGTTACAACCTTGATCAACCCACCGCTCTTGAGTGGCTCATGGGCCTGATGTGCTGTAAGTCACGATCAGCCCAACGACCCGCTGGAGCTCAAGCCAGAAGACGGACTTCCATCAGGTCCGCGTGGTATGCCTGCGGGGCTGGCACTGACTTGCCAGCGATCTTGGCCAAATCGTCCCAACGTCTCAGTTGGAGGGCAGAATCCAGAAAGGTCTCAGCCTCCATGCTCCGCCTTTCATGGTCGCTCATGACTCCTCCCTGCAAGGCGAAGGAGCGCCTGGAGGCAGGTGAAAGATGGTTCAGGTAAGAAGGATTCACCGAACAGAGATAACGCTTGGCAGGCACATGCAGCCGGATGGCATCGAGGACTTCCTGAGGCATGTAGGCCTCTAGAAACGAGGTTGCAATCCTCTCATGCAGGAGGTCGTTCGAGAGAAAGTCGCTCCTGCCCTCAAATTCGTCCATCAGCAAATGGCCCAGGTCATGAAGCAAGGCTGCCACCACCAAGGACGCGTTGGCTCCTGCCTGCCGGGCCAGCCAAGCTGCCTGAAGTACATGCTCCAGTTGGGTGACCGCCTCATCGTAACGGCTTCCCCCTTTCTCCTGCAGGAACTCAAGCAAGCGGTCAGCAAAACTTTGGGGTGAAGCCTTCCGTAACTCCGACTGGAGCCTGATGGCTCTTGAGCTGAGTGGATCAGTTATACACGGATTGTTCTACCTGCACCTACAAATTCAAGAGGAAACCATGCAGCTTTATCTGGCTGTGACCATCCCCTCTACCATAGAACGCAGGTGACCACCCGTGCTTTCAGTCAAGAGGGATCTCCGCCGGCAAGGCTCCTTAGCCTGGAGGTCCCCAAGACCGTCATCGATGAGGCTGGAGAAACTTCAGAAAAGGACCCTGAGCAGGGTCCCCCCCGCACGGATGTCTGGAAGAAGGATCGAGGTGAGGCCGATCAAACGAAAGACCCGGCGTTTTTCACCTCTTTGAAAACGACGGCCTGAGGATGATCGCACAGCGGAAATGGCATCATGAAACCTGAAAAAGGAGATGGGAATCCTCATCGTAGGATACCTTCCGGGAAATTATTCGATTACAGGAAAAGGACTCACAAAAAGAAGACAGACTAAGAAAAGAGAGCTATTTGAAAAATAATGGCGGGAGCGACGGGACTCGAACCCGCAACCTCTGCCGTGACAGGGCAGCGCTCTAACCAATTGAGCTACGCCCCCGCGCAAACGGGGAGCCAAAATGTAGGCAAAAGGCACTTAGCTCGTCAACCTGTTTGTATCACTTTTGCCGAAAAATGTCTCCCCTGTGAAGCGATGAAGGGATGGATTCCACTCCCTGCACGCTGAAGTCTTTACCGGTTGACAACGCGCGGCCTTCCCACGACTGAAGGAGAGGGACAAATCGCTTGCAAGCCCTTGCACCCACTTCTAAATTGTTTTTAATGGAATCGCAATTGGCGCAATACATTCCCATCTTGATGCTTGGGGCTCTGGTCACCACCTTTGCTCTTGGCACCCTTCTGGCCTCCGCTCTACTTGGCAAAACGGGCTTTCGCTCTCGCATCAAGGATACGGCCTATGAGTGCGGGATGCTGCCTGTGGGTGAAGGCAGTGCGCGCTTCTCGGTAAAATTCTACCTGGTCGCCATGCTTTTCATTCTCTTCGACGTTGAGGTAGTTTTTCTCTACCCCTGGGCTGTGGTTTACAAGGAGATGCTTGCTGAGCATACTCATTTGATCTTCGGCTCCATGATGCTTTTCCTCCTACTTTTCCTCGTGGGCTTTGTTTATGAAATCAAGAAAAAAGCCTTCGACTGGAAATCCTAATTCTCTCACCCTCGCTCGAATAATCATTCATGGATAGCATTCGATTCGGAACTTCCGGATGGAGAGGCATCATTGCCCAAGACTTTACCTTCGCCAACGTCACCTTGGTAGCCCAGGCCATCGCCACTTACCTCAAGCGTGAGCTCAAGCGAAAAAAATCCCCGCTATGTGGGCGTCAGCCCAAGATCATACTGGGCCACGACACTCGTTTCATGGGGCCTGAGTTCACCCGCACGGTTGCTGAGGTGTTGGCTGAAAACGGTCTTCAACCTCTCATGTGCCAGCGCGATGCACCCACTCCAGTCATTGCGCATGCCATCCGGCAAAAACGTGCCATTGCTGGCATCAACATGACGGCTAGCCACAACCCGGCCGCTTACCAGGGTTTGAAACTTTCCATGCACAACGGTGCGGGTGCCTCTCAGGAGGTGACCCGAGCCATTGAAGCAGAGATCGTGAAACTGCAACGCAAAGAGTGGTTGCGGAAGACCCGTATGGAGTCCGGCTGGCAGTGTCGTACCTTTGATCCGAAAGAGGCTTACTTCAAACAAATACGCTCTCTCATTGATTTCAAGAAAATCAAACGAGCCAAGATGAAGGTGGCTGTTGAGTGCATGTATGGCACCGGTCGAGGCTATCTGGATGCACTCCTGGAAAAAGCAGGCGCCGCAGTCACCCTTTTTCATGATACGCTCAATCCCAGTTTTGGAGGGCATCATCCGGAGCCGAATGCCGAAGGCATGGCCGAGGCGCGTGCGTGTGTTCTCAGAGGAAAAGCTCAGCTGGGTCTGGGGCTGGATGGGGATGCCGATCGCTTTGGCATTGTCGACAAGGATGGGACCTGGCTTACTCCTAATCAAATCCTGGCCCTCGCGCTGTATCATCTGGCCAAGAACCGAAAATGGAAAGGAGCAGTCGTGCGTACTGTACCCACCAGTCACCAGGTGGACGATGTCGCGGCCATGTTTGGCGTCACAGTTCACGAGACCCCCACGGGATTCAAGCACATCGGAGCCCTGATGGAATCCGAGCCGATCATTGTTGGAGGTGAAGAATCTGGAGGATTGAGCATTCAAGGGCATGTCCCTGAAAAAGACGGAATTCTGGCGTGCCTGCTCATGGCTGAAATCTGTGCCTATGAAAAAAAATCTCTGGGAGCTATCCTCAAGGAGATCGAAAAAACAACGGGACCTTACTTCACAGATCGCATCAATGTGCGCATCCCTGCAGACGCCAAGGAAGCGCTCCTGAACCGTCTCTCAAAAGGCCTGGATAAGGTGGGGCACTATCCTGTCGAGTCCTTCATCTCCATGGATGGCTACAAATTTGTCCTTCCCGGCCAACAGTGGGTAGCATTTCGGGCCAGTGGTACCGAACCCTTGATCCGTTGCTACATCGAGGCCAAGTCCGAAGATGGTTTAAAGACCTTGAGGCGAGCCTGTAAACAGATCCTGAGAGGATCGTGAAAAAAAGCGATTCCTCCAAAAACACTGTGATGAATCCCCCCAAGTCAGAGGCCGTTTGGCCCACGGTTCACTTGCGCCATGGAGAGGCCGAACGGATTCAGGCGGGTCATCCGTGGATCTACGCTCGCAATATCCAGAAGGTGACCCAAGACCCGAGCGATGGCTCTGTTGTGCAGGTGCGGGATCATCGACGCCGTTTCCTGGGTGTCGGTTTCTTCAATGGGCAATCGAAAATTCGGGTGCGTTTGCTGTCTCGGGAAAAACAAGACCTGGACAAGACTTTCTTTGTCAGAAAATGTCAGCAGGCCCTGCTGTGGAGACAGCGTCACTTACCTGAACGAGCATGCTTTCGATTGATTCATGCCGAAGGCGATGGCCTGAGTGGCCTTACAGTCGATTGCTATGGGGACCAGCTGGTCGTCCAAACCACGTCGCTGGGCATGGATCAACGGCTTCCCATGATCACCGAGGCCCTGGTGGAGGTCATGGCACCTTCTCGGATCATCGAACGCAATGATTCCATCGGCCGCTCGATGGAGGGCCTGGAGCCCCGTAAGTCGGTGCTGTATCAAAAACAAGGAAGTTTCTTTGGGGACTCGGTCAGGGTCGAAATGAACAGCCTGGAATGGGACATTCCCTTGGATCAGGGGCACAAAACCGCCGTTTATCTCGACCAATATGAAAACTATCGACGTTTGGGGGAACTCACCGCCTCCATGAAGGCACCCCGTGTTTTGGATGCCTTCACATTCATGGGCGGATTTGCCCTGCACTGTGCCAAAGCAGGAGCGTCGAAAGTTATCGCAATTGACCAAAGCCATGAGGCCCTTCAGGCGGCGGACCACAGCGCTCGAGCAAACGATTTGGAGCCACGATGTGAGTGGGTCCATGGCAATGTATTCGACTGGCTGAAGGAACATAGCAAAGAACCTGATGCTGACTCGCTCTTTGACTTGATCATCCTCGACCCTCCCTCCTTCACTCGAAACCGACGCAGCATGGGAGATGCCATGCGCGGGTACAAGGAAATCCATTTGCGAGCCATGCGGTTGCTCAAACCCGGTGGGCTGCTCGCAACGTTTTGTTGCTCCCACCACATCGATGCACAAGCCTTTGAGTCATCGGTGATCCAAGCGGCCATGGACAATCGCTGGATTTTGAGAAGAGTGGCATCCTTTGGGCAACCCGCCGATCATCCTGTCGTCCCCTCCATTCCTGAGACGCAATACCTCAAGGGCTTCTGCTACCAGAGACTGGGGGATGGATTCATCGCGGATCCAGAAGATCCCTCTGCCAAGGCATGAGCTCCTTCCAAGCGGACCCTTCTTCCAAACCCAGCCGGGTGAGCATGGCTCGACTGGCAATAAGAGAGGGGTCCAGGCCAAGCTTCTCCGCTGCCTTGTCACGAACCTCTTTCAGCTGATCGGCCCGGGCTTTTTCGACATCGGAGGCGCGAAAGCGCTTAGCCTTGAGGCGTTCTGGGAATGCCTTGGGGAAAAGTGACTTGGCTTCCTTGATGGTCTGCTCGAGCAATTTGCGACGCCGCATGGCCATCCTTCGAGGAATCATCTCCCGCCACGGAAGATCGTTGGCAGCACTTTCAGCCATGCGCACCACCGTATCATGCGCCAGGATGAAAAAGGGTGGACGATTGCTTCGAACCGCCTCCACCTCACGCCAGTGCCAGATGGCTCGTAGAAAAGCAAGGGCTCGCCGACCAAGCCGATGGCTCCCCTTGAGACGCCATTGAGTGTCTGACAAATCAGGCTCTGGCTCGCAGGCCTGGTCGATGAGGCGTTCACAGATTTGTTCCACCCAGCTCAGGCGTCCGAGTGCCTCAAGACGCTCACGTAAGAGTTTGGCCAAAGGCATGAGGTACAAGACATCGTTGAACGCATAGCATTCCATTTCCGGCGTCAAGGGTCTCAGCCCCCAGTTGGCCGTTTGCGGCCCTTTTTCCAGCTGAATGTCAAAATAATGCCGAACCATATACTCCAACCCAAAACGTTCATGCCCCACCATACGGGAGGCCCACATGGTATCAAAAATCCTGCATGGTTTGAGACTATAGCGCCGAAAAAGCAAACGGAGGTCATAGTCCGCAGCATGAAAAAGCAAGGTTTTCCGCGAGAGGGCCTTCATCAACGGACTCAAATCGTTATCCGACAGCGGGTCCAGAAGCCAGCTTTGGTCTTCAATCCGAATCTGGAGCAAGCACACTTTTTCCGGGTAGGCGTGCATGCTGTCCGCCTCAGTATCCAGGGCAATCTCGGTGGCTTTGGTGACCGCCTTCATGACACTGCTCAAGGTACCGGTCGGGTCGCTCAGCGCTGACTGGCCGGCGGCACGAGGCCCAGGAGTTGATTTGCTTGGAAGAGAGGTCATCTGAAGGGAAAGGTTTTAAGAACGATGTCGAGGTTTGAAAAGCAAAATGCTTGGCCACTTGCTGTGATCCTTCCAAGATGTTTGCATGCATTTGGCAGCCATGGTGGCGGATTCGGTCAGTAGATATGAGGACAAACCGGCCCTTTTTTTTGGGGACCAAGTCTTTAGCTATCGAGAGCTATGGGAACATGCTGGCCACGTCAAAAACCACCTACTCCAAAGAGAGGGGATCGCCCCTGGAGATCGCGTTGCCCTATGGATGGGGAACTGTCCGGAGTTCATCATTCTCATAATAGGGATTCTACGATCAGGAGCGGTTGCCGTCCCACTCAATCATTTCCTGACACCTCCCGAAGCCGATGATATCTTAAAGGATGCACAAGCCAAGGTGGTTTTCAGTGATGCCGACCGCATCGAGATCCGGTCCTCCATGCCGCACTTGGGCAGCGCAACCTCATGGTGGGAAAAGGGACTGGCCTTGGAGCTTTCTCCTCCGAAAATCCAGGCTGAGCATGCCGACTATTCGGCTCAAGCCGATGACCTTGCTGTCCTGATCTACACTAGTGGCACGACCGGACAACCCAAAGGCGCCATGCTCAGCCATGAGAATTTGCTTCACAACAGTGCCAGTTGCGCTGCCACCATGGAAACCACGCCCGAAGATCGGGTCGCTGTGGTTCTCCCGCTCTTTCACAGTTTCATGCTGACAGTCGGGGTTCTCTTGCCACTGCAAAGCGGAGGGAGCATCGTACTGCTGGAAAGCCTTCATCCCGCAAAGCAAGTGATCCAAGAGATCAGCCGACACCAGGCCACCATCTTGCCTGCCATCCCTCCGCTGTATCGCGCCCTAGCTTCCATGCAACTTCCGTCTCTTTCCCTTCGCCTGTGCATCAGCGGAGCGGCACCCCTTCCTGTGGAAATCCTGAATCGATTCAATCGAATCTCACCGTCCCCCATCATCGAGAGTTATGGCCTCAGTGAAGCGAGCCCTGTGGTCACACTCAATCCCATTCATGGCCCCACCAAGGCAGGTTCCATCGGCATCCCCATCAAGGAGGTCGAGGTCGCCATCATGGATACTGAGGGAAATCCCCTTCCAAATGGAGAGGTTGGAGAACTTTGGATACGTGGCAAGAATGTCATGAAAGGCTACTGGCAGCGCCCGCAGGCCACTCGGAGCACCTTGCAGGATGGCTGGCTAAGAACGGGGGACATGGGGCATCGCGACGCCGATGGCTTCCTGTTTGTTACGGACCGGCAAAAGGACATGCTGCTGGTCAACGGCATCAACGTCTATCCCAGAGAAATCGAAGAGCATCTCTATCAATATGAGGGAGTCAAGGAGGCCTCGGTGATTGGAACGACCGATGCACGCAAAGGAGAACAACCGGTGGCCTTTGTGGTCATGGAGAAAGGATACGCGGCAGAAACCGCCGCACTGACGAACTATCTAAAACCAAGATTGGCTGCCTACAAAATTCCGCGACAATTTCATTTCGTGGATCAACTACCTCGCACTGCGACAGGTAAAGTGAAGAAGACCCTGCTGAGAGAACAATTGGCTTCGGTGAGCGAATGATGCTTGCCTAGTATAAAGCATTCTTCAGGTGCTGCCATCTCACCGATACCCCCTAGCAAAGGAGCGGTAAGATTCTTCTATTCGCAAAGGTTGGTATCAGGGACTTCGAGGCTGACCACAGCCATAGCCGCAATGCCTTCCCCTCGTCCGATGAATCCAATGCGCTCATTGGTCGTGGCCTTGATGCTAAGCTGCTTGGAGTGGAGTTGCAGACATTGACCAATACGGGTTTTCATGTCGGAAACATGCGGGTTGATCTTGGGTTCTTCCGCAATGATGGTGATGTCCGCATTCACCAGGACCGCCTGATGCATCGAGACATGCCGAGCAGCTTCTTCCAGAAAAACGGTACTGGGAGCCGACTTCCAACGTGGATCGGTGTTGGGAAAAAATTGTCCAATGTCAGATTCGCCCAGGGCTCCAAACAAGGCATCGCACAACGCATGGAGGACGACATCCGCATCCGAATGCCCATCTAGTCCTTTGAAGTGTTCGATCCTGACGCCCCCCAGAACCAGCGGACGACCCTCTACGAGGCGATGGACGTCATAACCGATGCCCACGCGGGTTTTCATGATTGATGGTAACGGTAGCACGGATAGATCCCATCCGATAGGCATCATTTACTGAACCTCCAAGGGGAGGGTCAGGAGTTCAGTAGCCGTCCATGCCCTACCTCGGTCCCCACTATCAGCTCGGGCCGCTGCGGCCTCTTCAGGGGTGCAGATACTTGCCTCATTGGTCCAGCTGTTGCGGACGTAGGAAATCACCGCAGCAAGGTCTTCATCACTGGCAATCACATCTCCGAAGCCCGGCATGACGGCATTCCATGTCTCACCATTGACGTCAATGGGACCATTGAGACCATTGAGCACGATACGGAGCATGCGATTGGGTCCTTCAACATTCACCCAGTCAGAACCTGCAAGGGGCGGAAATTGTCCGGGAGCTCCCATTCCAGAGGCCTGGTGGCAAGGGCTACAAACATTTCGGTAGATGTTGGCCCCACGCTTGATAGGGTCATCTCCACTTCCAGGCTGCACCGCCTCCACGACTTTATAGGACTCGTAGGGTCCATAAACATATCGATTGAAACCACCGGCCCGAGTATTCAATTCCATCATGGCCCAATAGGCCAGAAGGACGGTCGCCACAAAAAAGATCACACTGATCGGAGCCTTGCTCACACCCGGCTCGCGATCATTGCTGGTTTTCTTGAACTGTTTCGATTTCTTAGGCTTACTGCTCATTGGGCCTGCTCCATTTTAGCGTTATTAGCTTCACCCGGCTCAGCTTGAGTGAACATGTAGGGCGCTTCAAACACAGGGTTTTCAATTTTCAAACTCAAAAGATAATCCACCAGGGCAAGAGCCTCTGGTTTTGGCACAACTTCCATCCCCTCTTCAGGAGCATAATCTCCTTCGAGGGCCAGTGCATGAGGGGAAGGTTCCTCACCGATGGGCTGCACATCAAACAAGTAAGTGTAGGCTGGCATGGAAGATTTGGTCACCACGCTGCGAGGATGATACAGATGTTTGAGATGCCATTGCGGATCGTTCAGTCGCACACCCACATTGGCCAAGTCAGGCCCCAAACGCTGTTGCCCCATCAAGAGGGGCTGGTGATATAGATAATCTAAGCCTACAGTTTGCCGCGGACCCCAGCCACGTTCAATATCCGGACCAAGAGGGAGAATATCCGCCACGACGGTAGCCCCACTATCCTTGAAAATTTTAAGCACATCCTGAACAACGTCAAAACTTCTGGCCTCAAGAAAGGTTGAAGGCAAATTAGCCATCTGTTCTTGCGCCTTCTCATTAGTCACCTGAATCCCAGCCAGCTTACCTGCTTCAATCAATTTTGAGGTGATGATCTCTGGGAAATCACCCACTTCGTTCAGCACCAAATCAAAAGCATAACCTGATTGACGAATTTGTTGGGTATGACATGCCACACAGCCAGCCTGCTGGTAAACCTTGCGCCCATTGAGCACCAGGGAGCCAGGCTCGGTGGGGTAGTGTCTGCCGATCTCCTTGACCTCACGAGTGGATTGACTGCCCAACTGAATCTGAGGAAAAACTACCAGACCTAGCCAAGAGACCACCATGACGGCTAAAATTGCAAAGAAAAGTTGATATCCTTTTTGCATGATTAAAAACCCTTAAAACTTATTGCGCAGACTCATTTTTACAGTTGAGGCAGCAAACGACGTAACCCACCAGATAGGAGACAAACCTAATCGCCAGATTGATGACCAAAACGGCTGCAGCAAGAAATACGAGTAATTCGCCAATGGTGCTAATACGGATGAAAGACATGGTGGCGGATTGAACATCAAGAAAAGAGCGGTTACCATCCGCCAGAGTGGTGCCTTGCACCCTGCCCCCAAGCACGTATACCAGACTCACTAAGATGGACCCAGTTACATAAAGGACCATTATTGCTTTCCAGCCAAAAAGCCCGGACGAAATGTTCTCCCTGTCACTAATGCGAGGAAGAAAGTGATAAACAGCCACTAACAATAAAGTGCCTACAAACCCAAATAGCTGGAGCCAGTAGATCCCCTGCAGGTAAAGTGTAAATTGCAGAGTTTCAGCAACACCAGGTCTCGAACCCCAAAAATTAAGGAGGGACCCCAACAGACCACACAGGGCCGCCAGACGGACAAGATTCAGAGCAAAAGGATCGCTACTGTCTGTGTCTGTGCCTTGGAGTGTTTTCCACAAGTTTACAGTCAGAACAATCCAAGCAAAGGCAACAAACGCATTGCAAATGCCGCTGAGCGTACCCACCCATGCGGGTAGGGCCTGTGCCTGAAGCAAACCAGTAAAACCACCAAAAAGAAGGAGAACCCAGAAAGCAAATGCGGAAAGGTTACTGTTGTGCAAATCACGACGCGCCAGCTTGGGCACCAAATATTGTAACAATGCAATTCCAACAAAGCCCAATACAATGGTGATCATTCCTGAGGCATACCACCCATGAACCACTGCTTGAGCCAACCCACGAGTAGGTTCCGACGCAAAAAGAGCACTACTAGCGGCAGTTAGCATCCAAGGGAACCAATATATGCTCGCATATGTGAACCACTGAGAAGGATAAATCTCTCGATCTTGTCTCTTAAAGAAGGTCAATAGCATGATGCCACCGATCAGAGCATAGGCAGTGAATAACATGGTGTATACAAAACCAGGCATGCTCAGGAAGGCATAACCACTCTGACTACCTCCCATCAATCTCACAATACCCACCACCAAGGCGATATTCCAAAGAACCGTTCCGAGAAAAAGAAAGCCAGGCCCTCGCAATTTGACTTGTCCCAAACGCATGGTCATCCAGAGCATCGCAGCAAATCCTGCTTGAAGCGCAAATCCATATATAAAAGCATTCTGCGCAGCTGGCACCAATACCCCATAAGTAAGCCAGGAGTAATTGGAGAGAAAAGTAGGTGAATGCATCTTTACAGATGCCAACAATGAAAACAATGTTGACAACAGCAACCAGCCTGAGGCCTTGGTAACCAAAATCAAGGTAGGGAAATGGTAACTTCGATCAATGACCTTCTGGTCAGAAATGGATTTTGAAGTTGGGTTATCTTCCATAGTGTTGGCAAATCTAGCAATCAGCTCCGTTCACTCTTCCGACATTACTCAAATGCACTGGGTTCCTCTGGAGCTGGAGGAGGGAGAGCCGTAGCCTTTTCCATACGACCGATCAACTCGGCTCTTCCCTGAGCAGCATCCTGCCACTCTTTGACCGTTTCAGTCATGGCCTGCTCGATAGGAATGCGTACAAATCCTTTATCTTTATCCTGCCAAGCATAAGAGTTGAGCAATTCTTGCGCCGATTGCTCTACAACTTTAAGGTTACTTACACGTTTTACTTCTCTAGCAGCGGTTATGGGCTCAGGGCGGGTCGCTTCTCTGACTTGGAGAGTAAAAAAGGCAAGTGCCAGAAAGGTCCCAAGAATAAGGATGAAGGAAAAAAAACCTTCACCAGATTCAAAACGTGTTGAATTTTGATGGAGTTGAAGTCTTTTCATAAAATGTAAAAAAACAATGAATCAGATCAGGCTTCAACTGACTTGGACTTAGCTTCGATCTCAGATTCTAAGGGAACATAGACACCCATAGTTTCAGCAATACGAGGATCTCTCTGAGGAAATGGTGCGTATCGTGCAAATGATTTAAGGAATTGCTTAGTAAGCACACCTCCAATGAAGAGCATGGCAGCAAGGCTTTGAACAAATCCTGCGACACTGATGTTGTTTCCTGCAGGGTCAAGGACAGGTTTGATGTTAAATGTCATGTCTGCGTAGTGCATTAACCATGCCCACATAGCTAAGGGAGCCATTATGGTCAGACTCTTTTTTACATCGATTCTCAACATGGCAAGAAAAGGTAAGAAAAAGTGTCCAAATATGATAAGAATACCTAGATACCACCAGATACCATTCTCACGTTTGAGATAATAAAAAGTTTCTTCCGGAATAGCTGCGTTCCATATCAGAAAATATTGGGAAAAGTGAATGTAAGCATAAAAGACCGTAAATGCAAAAAACATGGTGCCGATATCTTTATAGGTTGAATCAGTTACTATCGGCGCAAGATGTCCCGTGCGTTGCAACAATGCAGTGAGTAAATAAATGGTCGCGAAAGTAGTCCAAACACTCCCGGCGAAGTAATAGACCCCATACATGGTGGAGAACCATTGATACTCAAGAGACTTCATCCAGTAAATCACACCCAAAGTAAGTGTTATGGCAAAAATGAGTATACCAACAGCAGCGTATACGCGCATCGCCCTTGTATGGTTAGGATCCCCAGTTTCATCTTGTGCAACAGAATGTCTTCGAAGACTATTTGCTAGCCATGTCCAAACCACAAACAAAAGAATTGAAACACCCCAAAAAGCATACGGATTGAACAAAGCATACTTCACATGCAAGGCATGATCAGAATGTGGATCCTCAATAGCTAACCAAGGATAAATACTTTCTGAAAAAATTAGTATAACCGGCAAACCCAATGCACCCAACCAAGGCGCAAGACAAGCGAAGTGTTCGCAAACCCTCCGAATAGGCACAATCCAATAAGAATCAAAAATATGATGAAGAAGAACAATGAAAAGACCACCCAGCACTAAACTCAAATAAAACATAAAAGCCGTCAGGTAGCTGTAAAGAAATTGATCACGCCATACGAAAAAACCTAAGATTAATCCGCCCAATCCACATGTTATTAATTTATTAGGTAAGCTGGCATACTTGGCCAAACTCATAGAAGGTTTGGATAATGGTTTGGTATCAGAACTCATTGGTTACTCTTGTTCAAGGACTGCTTTCTGGTTTTCGGGCACCTCATCCAAGGTGGCGAGCCGACCACGCTGCAAGGCTCTGACGTAGCCAATGATTGCCCAACGATCTTTAATTTCAATGTTAGCACCGTAAGAACCCATGAGGCCTTTACCATGAGTAATGGTATTAAAAATTTCGCCATCAGTCATGGAAATCAAACGAGCATCGTGGAAGTTAGCTACAGCAAGCATCCCATACTTACTTGTAATCCCTTTACCATCTCCGGAAGCTCCATGACAAGGAAGACAGTGAATGTTGTAACGTTGTCTGCCTCGTTCCATTAATTGTTCGGTAAGAGAGATAGGTAATGTTTCTACCCAGTTTGTCGTACCAAGGTTAAGCCCTGTGTTGAAGGGAATATCTTGGTAAGGCATACCTCTGAAAATTGTACCCTCTACATAGGGTTGAGAACTACGTTCATTGCCAAACAAACGATTTGGCTCTTGCGGCCGGAGTTTCATCTGACGGTCCATGTCCGGAAAGACCTCAATTGGTGGCTTGCGACTAACCTCACCTCGGAAGCCAGCCACTCCAACCAAAGTAACAATAGCAAGAATGTAAATCGTGAGAAAATATTTCATATCATTCAGCAACCAATTCTATGTGATTGCAACCTTCCGATTGGAACAGGTCGCGAATTTCCTCTTCAACATAACGAGGGTCAGAGGTTTCGATGATTATGTAAAACTTATCGTCTGTGGCTCCTTTAAATCGGTGATTCTTGAGTAGTGGGTGGTGAAGCTTGGGTAGTCGATTTAAGAAAAGCATACCGAAAATAGCCCCAAAAGCAGAAAGAAGGATTGTCATTTCATAAACAACAGGGAACGGAAACATTGGGCTGAACAAAGGCTTACCCCCTACAACAATAGGATAATTAAACTTATTCATGAACCAAATCATAGTATAACCAGCAGTAAAGCCTGTAACTCCACCACAAAAAGAAAACCACCCCACTTTGGAGTTTTTCAGCCCCATAGCTTCATCCATCCCGTGAATAGGAAATGGAGTATGGACATCCCAACGAGTAAAACCAGCATCTCGAATTTTCTCAGCAGCATGCATTGCATCAGCCGGTGTCTCAAATTCGGCTAACAATCCATATTCTTGCGCTTTTTGAGTGCTCAATGATGACCTCCTTTCGCTCCACCTTGTGGGTGATGAGGGTCTGCATAATTTGTTATCCCTTTCACCTCTGAAATTGCAATCAAAGGCAAAAAGCGGATAAACAAAAGGAACAACACACCGAATAAACCAAAAGTGCCAACAAACGTAAGAACGTCGACTTTAGTGGGAGAGTAATAGCTCCAATTTGCTGGAATGTAATCGCGGTGAAGTGAGCTGACAACAATAACGAAACGTTCGAACCACATACCAATATTCACAAATATAGATAAAACCCAAACAAGCAGTATGTTCCTACGAAACTTTTTTACCCAAAAAAATTGGGGTGTGATGACGTTACAAGAAATCATGATCCAGTAGGCCCACCAGTAAGGCCCGAACGCTCGATTTTGAAAGCAATAAGCTTCGTATGGGTTACCTCCGTACCATGCAATAAAAAACTCCATTCCGTATGCGTAACCGACAATAGTACCTGTTGCGAGGACTACCTTACACATAAGATCGATGTGGCGCACCGTAAGTAAATCATGAAGGTGAAAAATTGATCTCAGTGGAATCATCAAGGTCAGCACCATACCGAAACCAGAGAAAACAGCTCCCGCTACAAAATAAGGAGGGAAAATGGTCGTGTGCCATCCAGGCACTTGAGATACCGCAAAATCAAAGGAAACAATACTGTGAACAGAGAGCACTAATGGCGTAGAGAGTCCTGCAAGCAGAAGGTAAGCCTTTTCGTAATTTCTCCAATGACGGTTGGATCCAGTCCATCCCAGCGAAAAGAGACCGTAAAGAAATTTACTAAAGAAGTTTTTGCAACGATCCCGGATGGTTGCAAGATCTGGAATCAAGCCCATATACCAGAATAGCAAAGAAACTGTAGCGTAAGTTGATACCGCAAAAACATCCCAAAGAAGAGGTGATCTAAACTGAGGCCAAATAGGTCCATTGGAATTTGGCAATGGAAAAAGCCACCAAGCATACCAAATTCGGCCCACGTGTATCCCAGGAAAAATTCCTGCACACATTACTGCAAAAATAGTCATGGCTTCAGCCGCACGATTAATTGATGTTCGCCATTTTTGTCTTAATAAAAATAGCACTGCAGATATCAGCGTACCAGCATGACCAATACCAATCCAAAACACAAAATTCACAATAGCCCAGCCCCAAGCGATAGGACTATTCAATCCCCAAACTCCAACTCCAGTGCTAATCAGGTAACCGACGTATATAGGAACAAGCACAGTCACTGTTGCGCTTAATATAAAACCAATCCACCACCACCTTGGAGTGTCACCCTCAATAATACGAGCAACTTGGTTTGTAATCCATGATAAGGGGCGGTTATTTAATACTAAAGGTTCTCGCTCTAGCTCTTTGGGAGGAGCAGCAATCTTGACAGAAGAGTTTAATACAGTGGAATTCATTAGTGCTTGCCTCCCTTAATGGAAACTTCACTCCCATGCGATTCTGTGTGGCCATGATCCCCATGAGATTCCTTGTGGCCATGATCCCCATGAGATTCCTTGTGGCCATGATCCCCATGAGAACCTCCATGAGATTCGAAAGGATTTCCCATAGTGCTTGCATACTCAATAGTGCTTAATGGCATCTCAAAATAGTCGGGCATTTTTTTGTTAGGATTCCTGAGTTTTGCAAGATAAGTGGTTCTTGGCTTGGTATCCAGAAAACCCAAAACTGAATAATTGCGGGGGCTTCTTTTGGCTATTGAAACTTTACTATTTGGGTCCAGCAAATTCCCAAAACTTACTGAATCTGCCGGGCAAGCTTCTTGGCAAGCCGCCTTTATGGTCCCATCCGGAACTTCAATATCACCGGAGTCGCGCGCCTTAATTTTCTGAGCAATTTTTGCAGCTTCAATCTTCTGAGTACAATAGGTGCACTTTTCCATAACACCTCTCATACGAACTGTTACATCAGGATTTTTGGCCATTTCAACCAAATTCACCTCATCTTCTGGACGATCAGCAAAGCCCTCAGTTACAAATGTTTTCCATGGGCCACGATCAAGCTTGTCAAGGGGACGTTTATTATAATCAAAATAGTTAAACCGCCTTACTTTGTAGGCACAATTATTGGAACAGTAACGTGTTCCAACACAACGATTGTAAGCCATGACATTAAGACCTTCATGGTCATGAACGGTAGCATTAACCGGGCAAACACTCTCACAAGGTGCACTTTCGCAATGCTGACAAGACATCGGCATATGAACCACTTGCACATCGTCAATCCACTCCTCATAAGCTTGCTGATCGTCATGAATTAGGTTGTCCGATTGGACTCTTTTAGCGGGCTCACCGCTGTAATAGCGATCAATCCTTACCCAGTGCATCTCACGGCTATTAGCGACTTGATCCTTACCTACAATGGGTATGTTATTTTCACTCTGACAGGCGACTACGCATGCTGTGCAACCAACACAGGTGTTAAGATCTATAACCATTCCCCACTGGTGTATTTCGCTTTTAGTCTCTGGGCTACCATTATAAGGATGCTTATAAATTTGCTTGGGTTGCCCGTCAGCATCGTGTGGGATGTGACCAGCATGTGCCTCAAGATCCATGTTTTGGGCGAAATCACGTTTAGTATCATAATTCTCGAGATTAGCTTCGCGCACAATGGCCCTTCCTTCCATAGACCAGTGATCTTGAGTGCAAGCAAGCGGGAATGTTTTATTAAGGCGTTTAACAGTAGCTCCGACAGCAAAGTTTTTTGAATCAGTACCCCTCAAAGTGTATGCGTTAAAACCAACCGATCGATCACCAAGGCTTCCTACTCTTCCCGGCAAAGGACGCCCATAACCCAGAGCCATCCCCAATGAAAAGTCAGCGTGACCTGGCTGAATCCATACCGGACCTGCAACCCTTAGACCGTTGAGTTCAACCTCAATAAGCTCTTCATTTTTTAAGTTACCTAATTCAACCGCAGTACGACGACTCATGAGGATGGCGTTATCCCAGGTTATTTTAGTTATGGGATCAGGGCATTCTTGCATCCATCCATTGTTATGAAAACGCCCATCATCCATACTTGCATCCCTGTAAAAAACAACCTCAAGCGCATCCTTAGAGGCTTGGGAAAACTGGGCTTCCTCAGTGATAGCCTCCCCCATTTGATGAGTTAAATTACTCCAGTCGAAAACTTCAGCATCCACCGAAACGGTTTGAACTTTTAGAGACTCATGGTGACCATCATGTAGACACTTCTTCCACTGAGCCTCGAAGTCAGCCTCGCCGATTAAGGCTTTCATCGTAGAACGAGCAATGTCATACCCTTTGATTTCCGTTTCACCAGCCAAGCGTGACAAGAGTTCGATTTCGCTAAATCCCCCAAAAAGCGGTGCGATCAGCGGTTGAATCGGCAACCAAAAACCCTTACTGGAGCGATTGTCTCCCCACGACTCAAGATAATGAGTCATGGGTAAATGCCAATCTACATCTTCCGAAGTCTCATCCTCATAATGGCCCAGCCGAATAATTTGCTTGGCCTTACGTTGCGTAGTTTTCCAATCAAGGTCAGCAGGAGCATCATAAACAGGATTTCCATCTAATATAACAAGAGTTTCAACTTCTCCGGCATCACAAGCTGACTTAAGTGTTTCGATGGTTATGGAATTTTGATCCTCGCGGTCAATAAAACTAATTGTTTTACCAACATTACCGAGCAGTGTATTCATAGCTGCTACAAGCTGATGAACAACATCGGGCTGTCTTTGACCCGCAACTATCAGGCAATCGCCACGGTGAGCAATTAAATCTTGGACGGACTCTGCTATCCATTTAGAGGACCATTTACTTTTACTAGGATGTTCTGGCACCTCTTTTGCTTTATCCCTCAATGATGTACGTAGGGCAGGTATAGGGGTTCCTACATCATCATCACTACCACCAAGTTTTTCCAAGAATTGGTTCATCATGGCAGAAGCTACAGCAAATATTTGGGTTGAAGTTACCCTGAAACGATGGTCGGCATTAGAGCCAGTTAAACTCATCATACTCTCAACCGCGTAAAGGCGGTTGGTCTTAGAATGCCCATCGTCACCTTCACGAACTTTACGGCCATTTGTATAGCCATGAATGTGAGCAAAAGAATCCTGCTCGCTACCAAGAAAGTCGCAATCAAGGGAGAAGATTACCTTTGCCTTATCGAAATGATAAACTGGCCGAATGGTTTTTCCAAAAGCCTCTGAATAGCCCCGGGCAGCCCCCTCAAAATCAATCGGGTCGTAGACGCACCATTTTGCTTTCGGCATTGATTTCTTGATCAACTTTTCCAGTCGAATTCTGCTAGGAGAACTCGAGGATTGAACCAAAAAGTGCAATCCTTCCCCTGACTGAGACTTATACTTATTGCTAATTTCTTTGAGGGTATTTTCAGCATCTTGGAGATTCGATCTCTTCCCAGATCTAAGGAAATATCTAGATCGATCGGGATCATACAAATTCAGTAGTGAAGCTTGCGCAAACGTATCTGTACCACCACCACATTCACCAACATCAGGATTTCCCTCTATTTTGGTTGGACGTCCATCAGAAGATTTAACGAGCAGAGGTATTGCCGAATTACGAATGGGTATTGAAGTTGCGAAATACTGAGCAACACCATGAGTGTAATGGTGGGGCATTTTTGAAAAAGGAACTAACGCTTCTTCGGGTCGACGGCAGCCCGACAATCCCATACCCCCTAGAAGGAAGGAGGCACCCATGATTTTTATGAAATCGCGACGTGACTTACCGTCTGGCGCATCAAGAACTGTTTCTGGGAATTCCCTTTCTGCCCATTGTTGAAACTTAGGGGATCTTGTCAAATGCTCCAAGCTGCGCCAATAATCAGGGCCGCGTAAATCGTTGGTTGGGTGTGCGTCGTTTTTCATCGATGACAAGCTGAACAATTGATAAGTGACTCGACACGCCAGTCGTGAACCATCTTAGCTTTAGCTTCATCCACAGTGTTGACGTTTAAACTGGCTAAAAAGTTAGTTACAGAGGCGTCATTGTCTTCCCAAGTCCAGTCGAGATCCGTAATTTTATCTAAGGGTCGGATTCGCTCCTCGGGCTGACGGTGACATTCCAAACAAAAACTCATGCCGAAGGGTTTGGCGTGATATACTTCGTCCATTTTGTTCACAGGGCCGTGGCACTCAACGCAAGAATAGCCGCGGTTCACGTGGACAGAGTGATTGAAATAGACATAATCCGGGACTTTATGCACTTGCACCCAAGGAATGGGCTTTCCTGACTCATAACTCTCCCTAACTAACGCCAATTTAGGATCGTCTTTGCGCACTTGATTATGGCAGTTCATGCATACAGAGGCCGCCGGAACGTTTGAAAACCAAGAAGACTCAACTCCGTTGTGACAGTAGCGGCAATCAACACCTAACTGACCTGCATGGATAGAATGGGAAAACGGCACTGGCTGTTTCGGTTGGTAGCCAACGCGGGTAAATTTAGGGGTAGCGTAGTAAGATATGGATGCAACAGTTGCACTAGCGAGCAGGAACACTGCTGCCAAAACTTTCCAAGGCAAACCGTTCGTCCATTTAGGAAAGACGTCCGACATTAAGTTTATTTAGTTAATCGTATCCTCAAAAATTAATTTAATAGGAGCCGTAGACTAGCTTTTAAGCAAATTACATGTGCTCGGCCCTGTTACAATGACTTCAAACGACTGCAAGCGCAAGCTGAGAGAGAGTGGAGGCGGAGGTCGGAATCGAACCGACGCATAGAGCTTTTGCAGAGCCCTGCCTTACCACTTGGCTACTCCGCCTTCCTAAACAGCTATTGTAAAGTTATTTATAGAAATTGCAAAAGCATTGACCTGACCACTAATTCAAAACACGAGACATAATTACCAAATGCTATCCAGACTCGTCAACAACGCTTGTGAAAAAAATCACAAATTCGCTTGAACCGGTATAAAGGTCTCGTTAGGTTGCAACTACTGATTGTTAGATTGCAACCAGTGATCGTTAGATTGCTTCTAATGATCGCTAGGTTGCAACTATCGAAGAACTGTAACTGTTCTCTCCCTCAAACTCATGACCTCATCACAGACAGAAGTCGGATACAATACAAAAATCGAAGGCGATGTGATTGTCACTAAAATCGATTCAGTTCTGAATTGGTTCCGAAAAAACTCTTTGTGGCCCATGCCGATGGGACTTGCGTGCTGCGCTATCGAGCTGATGGCCGCAGGCTCCAGCCGTTTCGATATCGCCCGCTTTGGAGCCGAAGTCATGCGATTTTCTCCAAGACAATCAGATCTAATGGTGGTGGCCGGCACCGTCACTTACAAAATGGCTCTCGCCGTGCGACGAATCTACGATCAAATGGCAGAACCAAAATGGGTGATTGCTATGGGGGCCTGTGCTTCGACAGGAGGTATGTATCGCAGTTATTCCGTTTTGCAGGGCGTAGACAAAATAGTTCCAGTTAGTGTTTATGTAGCAGGCTGTCCACCACGACCTGAAGCTCTCCTGGATGCCCTTATGAAGCTTCAAAACAACGTAGTTTCCAAAGAACCCCTGTTTGAAGGAGGGATTCTCAAAAACCATAAGCAGCCACAACCCGACCGCTTGGCAGGCCAAAGAGTCTCATGAGGGTAGTCAGGACTTTCTTCCAAGAGTAAATGAGCAACGAAAGCATTTCACCTGCAAGGAAGTATGCGGACATCCTCCAAGAGGCAATGGGGTCCAGCCTTTCGGAACCCATGGAGTTTCGCGGGGAGTGCAGTTTGACCGTCCTCGATGCGTCCAAACTGCTCGAAGTCTGCCGCCATGCCAGAGATGTGCTTGGGTTCGACATGCTCACCGATCTTTCCAGCGTCGACCATTATGGCAGCGATCCCAGGTTTGAAGTGGTTTATGAGCTCTACAGTATGAATCATCACACCTATTTGAGGCTCAAGATTTCAGTGGATGAGGAGGACTGCGAAGTGCCTTCGGTCACCTCCCTTTGGCGAACTGCAGATTGGCATGAGCGCGAGGTATACGACATGATGGGCGTCCGCTTCACCGACCATCCAGATTTGAGGCGCATCCTCATGTGGGAGGGCTACCCTTACTTCCCCTTGCGCAAGGACTTTCCCCTTGAAGGCAAACCCACTGACTTGCCGGACACGGCTTTCACCGACAAAGCCCCCTTGGAAGGAGGGCCATTTGTAACCAGCGGGGGCAAACCCGACTCGACGCAACGAGAACCTCGGGCCAAGACATTCGAAAACGAGGACTGAGGCTGCTCATAAGGACCTGAAGGAACATGGCAACCGAAACCACCGAATGGAACACCAAAGACACTCTGGGTAAAACCCTTGAGGGTCTTGAGGCATCCAAGTCACAGGAAAGCAGTGGTCTGGAGGGCGACAAACTTGTCCTCAACATGGGGCCTTCGCATCCTTCTACCCATGGCGTGCTCCGTATTATTCTGGAGTTGGACGGTGAAGTCATCACAAAGGCCGTTCCGGATGTGGGATACCTGCACCGAGGCGATGAGAAAATCGCCGAGAACATGACTTACAATCAGTTTGTTCCCTACACGGACCGACTGGACTACCTAGCGCCGCTTGCCAACAATGTGGCCTATGCCTTGGCAGTGGAAAAACTGATGGGAGTCGACAAAATTTTACCCGAGCGCTGCCAATACATTCGTGTCATTTGCTGTGAACTGGCTCGCATTTCTGCTCACCTGCTGGGCCTGGGAGCTTTCGCTATGGACGTCGGCGCGATGACCGTCTTTCTCCACACATTTACGGAACGAGAAAAGATCTACAACTTGTGTGAATCCCTGACTGGAGCTCGTTTTACCACCTCCTACACCCGCATTGGTGGTTTGGCACGCGACTTACCTGAGGGGTGGATCGACCAGCTCCGCCAGTTTCTCAATGAGGTGGAAAAGAATTTTGACGAAACCGAGACTCTGCTGACCCGCAATCGTATTTTTGTCGACCGCACCCAGGGCGTAGGCGTGTTGCCGAAGGAGGTTGCTATTAATTATGGGATCACGGGGCCCAATTTGAGAGGCTCGGGTGTCGATCATGACCTGCGCAAGACCAATCCCTACCTGATCTACGATTCCTTGGATTTCGATGTCCCGGTAGGTACGACCGGAGATTCCTACGATCGTTACCTCGTTCGCATGGAGGAGATGCGTCAAAGCGCGAGCTTGATCCGTCAATGCTTGGACAGACTGCCTGGCGGCCCCGTCAGCCTTGAGGATGGCAAGACCTTCCTCCCTCCCAAGAATAAAGTGCTCAGCAGCATGGAGGAACTCATCCATCAATTCATGCTGGTCACTCAAGGGGTTCAGGTTCCTGAAGGTGAGATTTATTTTGGAGCTGAGAACCCGAAAGGAGAACTTGGCTTTTACATTCACAGCACCGGCGGTGGCACACCCCACCGGATGAAGATCCGCGCCCCATCATTCGTGAATCTGAGTGTACTTCCCTACCTGTTGAAGGGAGAAATGATGAGCGACACCGTCGCAATCCTAGGGTCCATTGATTTCGTTATGGGAGAAAGTGACCGATGAGTCTGGAAATACCAAAAAGTCTACTTGATGAGGTGGAGGAACTCATCTCGCATTATCCACAGAAGCGCAGTGCCTCCCTGATGTTACTTCATGCCTTTCAGGAACATTTCGGCCATGTCTCTAAGGAATCGGTGGAATGGATTGCCGAAAAGCTGGATCTGCGCCCGATCAACGTCTACGAACTTGTCACCTTTTACCCCATGTTTCGTCAAGAGCCTGGCGGGCGTCACGTGATCAAAGTATGCCGAA
>Ga0160423_10000917_pt1 | contig 24543 bp, 26 predicted proteins | sample CRUFie14St8metaG_FD_108191 | JGI IMG/M metagenome (GOLD analysis project Ga0160423, IMG submission 108191) | Marine microbial communities from the Costa Rica Dome - CRUD Field 142mm St8 metaG | ecosystem: Environmental > Aquatic > Marine > Oceanic > Photic zone | place: Costa Rica: the Eastern...
GAATCATATGTAAACAGTTGATATCAAATTGCTTAACTATTTATTATATACTTTAAATCTCTAACTAAAGTAATTTAGACTTCGTATCATTTTTATAATTAAAAATAATGAATCCTATATTAAATTAACTTTGATCTTAGATCATGAATATAAAAATAACTGGAACAGGAAGTTGTATTCCCAAAAATACTAAACTTAACTCAGGCTTTTCTGAAAACTCATTTTATGACTCAAATGGTGTTCATATAGAAAGTTCTAATTCAGAAATAATTGAAAAATTCAAAGCAATTACTGGTATTGAAAAAAGAAGATATATCAATGATAATGAAACCGTAGCTGATATTGCGATAGAAGCTGCAATTGTTACCATTAAAGATTCAAAAGTTGATCCTGAAACAATAGATTATATAATTGTTGCCCATAATGTGGGTGATATAACTTTAGATTCTCATCAAGTTAACACATTACCAAGTTTGGCATCTAAAGTAAAAGCAGGATTGAAAATTCAAAACCCAAATTGCATTGCATATGATATTTTATTTGGATGTCCTGGCTGGGTTGAAGGAATTATTCAAGCAAAAGCTTTCATAAAGGCTGATATGGCCATGAAGTGTTTGGTGATAGGAGCAGACACATTATCTAGAGTTTTAGATCAAAGTGATAGGGATTCTATGATATATGCTGACGGTGCCGGAGCAGCAATGGTAGAAAAAACAAATGAATCAGGAGGAATTTTGTCAAATAAAACTGTTACTTACACATCTAATGGTGAAGCAGAATTTATTTTTTATGGCCCTGCAAATGATAAACCAAAAGGAACAAAGTATATAAAGATGTTTGGTAGGAAAGTATATGAATTTGCATTGAGCAAAGTACCTTTGGCACTTCAATCGTGTTTAGAAGCTTCAGGAGAATCAATTAATAATGTGAAGAAAATTTTTATTCATCAAGCCAATCAAAAAATGGACGATGCAATCATAAAACGTTTTTATAGACTTTATAAAAAAGCAATGCCAGAAAATGTTTTACCGATGAACATACATGAATTTGGAAATAGCTCTGTTGCTACTGTTCCTACTCTATTTGATCTTGTTTTAAAAGAAAACTATGGAGGGCATAGTTTAAAAAAGGGAGATCTTATACTTTTTGCTTCTGTTGGGGCAGGAATGAATATAAATGCTATCACTTACAGGATTTAGGTTATAATAAATCGTTTTTATATTTCAAAAAACTTTACTTAAAATTGCTAACTTTGATTAGGTATGAGGATGCTTTCAAACATCGGAAAATATTTTATTATGCTCCAAAGCGTGTTTGGAAAATTCACCAAATGGAGAATATTAAAACAGCTTATTTTTAAAGATATTGAATCTTTAATAATAGGATCACTTGGAATTGTTTCTTTTATATCGTTTTTTGTAGGAGGAGTAGTTTCAATTCAAACAGCATTAAATCTTGAAAACCCTCTACTTCCAAAAAACTTGATTGCTTTTGCAACTCGCCAATCAATAATTTTAGAATTTGCACCAACATTTATTTCAATAATAATGGCTGGAAAAGTAGGTTCATATATTACTTCAAGTATTGGTACTATGAAAGTTACGGAACAGATTGATGCATTAGAAGTTATGGGAATTAATACATACAATTACCTTATATTTCCAAAAATAGTTGCTCTTTTACTTTATCCTTTAGTGATTTGCATCTCAATGTTTTTAGGAATCTTAGGAGGCTATATTGCCTGCGTTTATGGAGGATTTTCTACTAGTGGAGAATTTATTGAAGGTATTCAACTTGATTTTATACCGTTCCATATAACTTATGCTTTTATTAAAACTTCATTTTTTGCTTTTATTCTTGCTACTATACCATCTTTTCATGGTTATTTCATGACTGGCGGTGCATTAGACGTTGGTAAAGCTAGTACTGTTTCTTTTGTTTGGACAAGTGTTGTTATTATACTTCTTAATTATTTTATAACTCAACTCTTATTAACTTAAATGATTAAGGTAGATAACATTTCAAAGTCCTTTGAAGGTTCTGAAGTATTAAAAGGAATTTCAACAGTTTTTGAAAAGGGAAAAACCAATTTAATTATTGGACAAAGTGGTTCAGGAAAGACAGTTTTCTTAAAGTGTCTTTTAGGTCTTTTTGAGACAAATTCTGGACAAATTTTCTTTGAAAGGACACCAATTGACGAAATGAGTTTTAAAGAGCGTACCATACTTCGTCAAGAAATTGGAATGGTATTTCAGGGAAGTGCACTTTTCGATTCGATGACAGTTGAGGAAAATATTATGTTTCCAATGCAAATGTTTACCAAAAAAGAGAATGAAGAAATACGTGAAAGAGCTAATGAGGTAATTGAAAGGGTAAATTTAATAAATGCTAATGAAAAATATCCTGATGAAATTTCTGGAGGAATGAAAAAAAGAGTTGCTATTGCTCGGGCAATTGTTATGAACCCTAAATATTTATTTTGTGACGAGCCAAATTCTGGTTTAGACCCCAAAACAGCTATCCTAATAGATAATTTGATAAATGAGATAACTGAAGAATACAATATTACAACAGTAATCAATACACATGATATGAATTCAGTAATGGAAATAGGTGAAAAAATAGTTTTCCTACTAAATGGAAAAAAAGCTTGGGAAGGAACAAAGAAAGATATATTTAATACTGAAAATCAAGCTGTTTCAAACTTTGTGTACTCATCAGATCTTTTCAAAAAAGTACGAGAAATGTATTTAAAAAAATAATTTCAGATTGGAATAACTTCTATATGAGGGCTAAAAAGATATAGTTTACCTGAGTTTAGATCTTCACATTCATAATTTTTTCTACGTTTCGCTAATTTTTTAAATTTTCTTCCATTTCTAATTTGAAAACTTTGACCATTTTTTAATTCAAAAACTACTTTTTTTAAATTTTGCTTATCATATTTTCTTAAAGCCATCACAAGATGAAAATCTCTATCAGTACTCGCTTTAGGATTTATCATATGATTTGCTAATAATCTGCAAATAGGTTCAGGAAAAATTTTAGTATTTAAAAAGGGTAATAGAATTTTTTTAAATGTAAATTTCCACTCTTTTCCATGAGGTTTAATATAGTGGGCATATTTTCTACACACATCATAATGTGCTAATTCGTGAAGTAAAGTAATTAAAAAACGGTAAGAATTAGATGTTTTATTAATTGTGATTTGATAAGGACCATTTGGTTTTTTGACAAAATCTCCATGTTTTGTATTCCTTTTTTTTGAAATTTTTATGGTCACATCACGAACAATTAATAACTCACTTACTTGTCTTTTGGCATTCTTTGGTAAAAATTGTAGAACAGATTCCAATGTTTTATGGAGTTGATAATGAAACAGGTAATATTTTTCCATTGAAATATTTATGTCCTGAGATTGCAAAATTTAAAATATATGATGCCATCTCTTTAGCATTTAATGGAGCTTTCAATCCAGGAAAAGCTTCTTCTAACATTTCAGTTTGAACTGCACCCAAAGCTAAAGCATTAAAAGCAGGACCTTTGTCTTTGAATTCTTCTGATAATAATTCAGTTAAAATATTTACTGCCCCTTTACTGCTGCTATATGCTGATAAACCTGGAAATTTACTACTTCCATCTAATCCACCCATACTACTTATATTCAAAACATGTCCATTAGAAGCAATAAATGGTAAAATTTTTCTAGTAATTGAAGCCAGTCCAAATACATTCACTTTATATATTTTTTCAAAATCCTCCTTTGAAGTTTCCAAAAAAGGACGATTTAAAAATGCTCCTGCATTATTAATTAATGCATCAACTTTTACATTTTCACTTTTTAATAAAGCAGCAAACGAATCTAAGTCTTTTTCATCAGATAGATTAACTTTAAGGGGATGCATCAACCCAGTTTTTGGTAAAGATTTGATTTTTCTTGAAAGTGCGTATACTTTATAACCTTGGTTAACAGCAAGATGAACTATTGAATTTCCAATTCCTCTGCTAGTACCAGTAACAATCAAAGTTTTTGACATCAATTTAAGTTATAGAAAGTCAAGAATTAAAATTATAAAACCATTTTCAATGGATTTTCTATATATTCACGAAGTGTATTTAAAAATTGAGCTCCTGTTGCCCCATCTACTGTTCGATGGTCACAAGCTAATGTAAGTTTCATCGTATTACCAATAACTATTTTTTCATCTTTGACAATTGGTTTTTTAACAATAGCCCCAACAGATAATATTGCTCCGTTTGGTTGATTAATTATAGAAGTAAAATCTTGTATTCCAAACATTCCAAGATTTGAAATAGTAAAAGTACTTCCATCCATTTCTTCAGGTTTTAAATTTTTACTCTTTGCACGAAGAGCATAATCTTTTACTTTTTTTCCTATTTGAGGAAGTGTTTGTTCGTTCGCAAATTTTAAAACAGGAACAACTAAACCATCTTCAACAGCAACGGCAACACCAATATGAACATGATTATGTTGTGTAATTTTATCCTCTTCCCATTTAGAATTCACTTCTGGGTGGTGTTTTAAAGACAAAGCAACAGCTTTAACTACTATGTCATTAAAAGATATTTTAGTATCAGGAATTGAGTTATATTGTTTTCTAAACTCAATGGCATTGTCCATATTGAATTCTACGCCAAGATAGTAGTGGGGTGCTGAAAATTTAGAAGCTGATAATCGTTTTGCTATTGTTTTACGCATTTGAGAATTCGCAATTTCAGTAATAGACTCTGAACCAATTGGAGTAAATGATTGAGTGTTTCTTCCATTTTGTGGATTGAAATTATCTATGTCTCTTTTAATTATCCGACCAGAATCTCCTGTCCCTTTTATATAATTTAGATCTATTCCCTTTTCAGTTGCAAGCTTTTTTGCTAAAGGTGATGCTATTATACGTCCATTTGAATTAACATTTGTTGGTAATTTAGATGCTATTTCAGTTGTATTATTTTTTGATTCATCAATTAAATCTGAGTTCTCTTTTGAATTCTTTTCAGGTTTAACTTCATTTTTATTTTCAGAGTTATTAACTAATTTAGTATTCGAATCTGAAGACAGTACTTTACTAATATCAGTACCTGCTTTACCTATTATAGCTAAGACACTGTCAACAGGGGCTGATTCACCTTCTTTTAATCCGATATGTAATAATTCTCCACTGTAAAAAGATTCAAATTCCATAGTAGCTTTATCAGTCTCTATTTCTGCCAAAATATCTCCTTCTTTTACTAAGTCACCAACCTTTTTATTCCACTTAGCAACTGTTCCTTCTTCCATAGTGTCACTTAATCTTGGCATATTGATAATCTCAACTCCTTCTGGAATTGAATTAGATTTTTTTTCATCTAATTCAATAATTTTTTCTTCTTTTTGATCTTCATTTAAAATTTCCGAATCTCCCTTATTTATTAAGTTAGAAATGTCCTCTCCTTTATTGCCTATTATAGCCAGTAACGTATCCACTGGTGCAGATCCACCTTCTTCAATTCCAATATGAAGAAGCTCTCCTTCGTTGAAGGATTCAAACTCCATTGTGGCTTTATCTGTTTCAATTTCTGCTAAAATATCACCCTCATTGACTTGATCCCCAACTTTTTTAAACCATTTTGCAACGGTTCCCTCTTCCATAGTGTCACTTAACCTCGGCATATTAATTATTTCAGCCATTCTCTATAATTTATGTTTAATAAATGGATAATCATTTTGTTCATATACAGCATTATACATCAAATTTGGATCTGGATATGGAGAATTCTCTGCAAAATCTTCACATTCCTTCACCCGTTCTTTGACTGAAGCATCTATAATTTCTAATTCTTTTTTTGAAGCATATTTTTTTGACAAAATCACCTCCTTGACTTGAGTGATTGGATCTATTTTTCTATACTCCTCTACTTCTTCTTTGGTTCTGTAGTGTTGAGCATCTGACATAGAGTGACCTCTGTATCGATATGTCTTCATTTCTATAAATGATGGACCTTTTCCTGATCTAGCTAGTTTAATTGCTTTATCCATTGTTTTTGCGACTGCTACTGGATCCATACCATCACAAGGTTCGCAAGGCATGTCATATCCCAGTCCTAATTTCCAAATTTCTTCGTGAGATGCAGTTCTAGCAACAGAAGTACCCATTGCATAGCCATTATTTTCAACAACAAAAACAACAGGAAGTTTCCAAAGCATTGCTAAGTTTAGTGTTTCATGAAGAGATCCCTGACGAACAGCACCGTCTCCCATGAAGCATAAAGTAACATTATCTCTTTCAAAATATTTATCCCCAAATGCCATGCCAGCTCCTAGTGGTATTTGACCGCCAACAATTCCATGACCGCCATGAAAATTATGTTCTTTAGAAAAAATATGCATAGATCCTCCAAGTCCTTGTGAGGTTCCAGTAGATTTACCGTATAATTCTGCCATGACTTTTTTTGGATCCACCCCCATTCCAATGGGTTGAACATGATTCCTATATGCGGTTATCATTCTATCTTTTCCAATTTCCATTACATGTAATGATCCAGCCAAAACTGCCTCTTGCCCGTTATATAAATGCAAAAACCCACGAACTTTCTGTTGTATATAAACTGCTGCTAATTTATCTTCAAACTTTCTCCAAAAAAGCATGTTTTCATACCAATCTAAGTATGTTTGCTTTGTAATTTTTTTCATAAAAACCTAATAATCAAATCCTATTTTGATAAACAAAATTACTCATTTCTGTTTTAACTAATAGCATGTATAACTTTTATATTTAATTTCTTCAATTACAAATTATTTTCATTCTTGTTCTCATCTTGAATCTGGATTGATGTTTTGTCTAAATTAATTGATAGAGAAAATCTTATTGTATTTTCTAATGGATTTCTTACTCTTGATGTAGAAAATAAATATGATAAATCAACATTTATAAAATTTATATTAAACCCTGTACCCATGGTTAAATATCTCCTTGAGCCTTTTTCCTGACTCTCATTAAAAAAACCTGTTCTTATTGAAAATGAATCCCTTAAACTATATTCCAATCCAAAGGCAGCAGTTATCTCACTTAATTCTTCAGAAAATCCATCAGGCGCGTCTGAAAATGAAATAAAAATACCATTAATAAAATCAACATCTGGCTGTCTAAAACCTTGAAAATTATTATTAGAATCGAAAATTGCAACTGGAGTAGGAACTAAAAGTTTACTAAACTCACTATATATACCTAGTGAACTTTCGTCTTCATATAATAAGTCCAAACCAAAACCAATTCTTAAATTAGTGGGAATAAAACTTTTTTGAGTTCCCATTTCATAGTTAAGTCTAGGTCCAATATTTGAAATATTTATACCCGATCTAAAAATAGCTTTATTTGAATTTAATTTAAATGATTGGCTTTGATAATAACCAGCAATATCAAAACCTAAAGAACTTGCAGATGAAGTATCGGCATCAATAGCTATTTTTAAATCAGAATAAATAAAACGTCCAGCTATAGCCATAGAAAATACACTACTTAATTTTAATGCATATGATAAATCTAAAGTCAATTCTGTAGGCCTTTGAAATCCTTGATCTACAATAGATCCTGAAATAAATTCATTAAATTGGATTTCGCCTAGACTAAAATATCTTAAACTGGTTGCCCAAGAACTCCTATCATCAACTTTTTTAAAATATGTAAAATTCCCTAAAAATATATCATCAACTATTTTGCTTAAGTAAGGAGTATAACTTAAACCAAGTGCTTTTTCATTTGAAGAAAAGGCATATTTAGCTGGATTCCATTGTTGTGAATAAATATCTGCAGAAGTTGCTACGCCTAACTCTCCCATTCCTGCTGCTCTTGCATCTGAAGTGATTAAAAGAAATGGAACGCCAGTTGTAATGACACGATTAGAATTTTGAGAAAAACTAAATTGTGTAAAAATTATAAAAATGAACACAAAATAAATATGTAATATCATGTCTTTTAATTACATATCTTAAACGTGTTTTTATTAATATTCTTGTATTTAAAATAATTAGATTATAGTTTGTGTTTGTGTACAATATTTTATTTCTTCTTACGTTAGTTAATTATCATAAGGCATGACGGCTAAAAGATAATTTCAATTATTTGTATATTGCATTATGTTTATGAGTTAATTTTGAACCATTATGAAAATGACTAATTTAAAACTAATCTCAATCACATTTCTTGGAATATTTACTCTTATTGGCTGTGGGGGTGGTAATACCTCCCGTGGTACAGGATGGGATATAAATTCAAAAAAAGGGGGGTTTCAATATAATATAGAATTCAATGATCAAGAAACTGGACCAGGTTTAGTATTTATTGAAGGGGGAACTTTTACTAAAGGTCAGGTTCAAGACGACGTAATGCATGATTGGAATAATACTCCAAATAAACAACACGTTATGTCCTTCTACATTGATGAAACAGAAGTAACAAATTTAATGTATATGGAATATTTAGATTGGTTAGAATATGTTTTCCCAACCCAAGAGCAAAGATATAGACAAATTTATGAAGGTGCATTACCAGACACTTTAGTGTGGAGAAATCAATTAGGATACGTAGAAGAATTAACGACAAATTATTTACGCCACCCTGCTTACGCTGAATATCCAGTAGTAGGTGTTAATTGGCTCCAAGCCGTTCAATATGCTGAATGGAGGACAGATAGAGTTAATGAATATATTCTTGAACGTGAATCTTTCGTCCAAAAAGATGTAAGATATAATGAAGTTGAAACAAATAGTACTTTTAATACAAGTGCTTATCTTAAAAGACCTGAAACCGCATATGCGGGAAAAATGGATAGTTTGGTAGGAAAAAGAGGAGAACAGAAAAAAGGAGATTCAATAGTTAAAGTATACGCTGGAGTTGAAAAGGGTGTTCTTCTTCCATCCTATAGACTCCCAACTGAAACAGAATGGGAATATGCTGCACTTGCACTAGTTGGCGATAGGGAGTATAATAATTATCGTGGAAAGAAAAAATATCCATGGTCCGGAGAATATACCCGATCTAGCGACAGGAGAACTGAAGGAGACCAATTGGCAAATTTCAAGCTTGGAAAAGGAGACTATGGGGGCATCGCAGGATGGTCTGATGATGGAGCTGACATTACTATTCAAGTAAAACAGTATCCTCCAAATGATTTTGGGGTTTATGATATGGCTGGTAATGTTGCAGAATGGGTTTCAGACGTTTATCGCCCTATCGTTGATGATGAGGCAAATGACTTTAATTATTATCGCGGAAACGTTTACACCAAATCTGTAATAGGAGAAGATGGTAAAGCAGAAATTATAGCTGCTGATCAACTAGTATTTGATACTTTACCCAATGGAAAAGTTTTATTAAAAAGACTCCCTGGTGAATTAGATAAAATAGCTATAGACGAAAATGAAACTTTTTTAAGGCAAAATTTTTCTGAAAGTGATAATCGAAATTTTAGAGATGGAGATACTGAATCTTCGAGAAATTTTGCAGCCGGAAGACAAGAACCTGGAGGAAATCAAAGACCAGAAACTACACAAATGTATGATGCACCTACTCCCGCAAAAGTAACTGCTAATCAAGATGGAGATCTAATTCGTGAATTTGATAAAAATTCCAATAGAACTACCTTGATTACAGATGAAGTCCGCGTATATAAAGGAGGCTCTTGGAAAGATAGAGCATATTGGCTAGATCCAGCTCAAAGACGTTATCTTCCTCAATATATTGCAACCGACTATATAGGTTTTAGATGTGCTATGTCTCGCCTTGGATCCAAAAGTCAAGCTAAAAAGAGAGCACGTCATAAAAGACAAGGATAATTTTAATTAAAAAAGCATCTTAATTGAAGATGCTTTTTTTTTGCAATGAAAAAAATAGAAAAACTATATTCAGCATACAAACAGACTTCTGGAGTTTCAACAGATAGTCGCAAAATTATTAAAGGATGCTTATTTTTTGCATTAAAAGGACCTAATTTTGATGGAAATAAATTTGCTCAATCTGCATTAGATAAAGGAGCAAAATATGTTGTAGTAGACGATGAAGGTTATATTAAAAAAAATGATAAAGTATTTTTAGTAAAAGATACTCTTATGGCTCTTCAAAGCTTGGCAGCCTATCATCGGAAAAAACTTAACCCTACTATAATCGGAATAACAGGAAGTAATGGCAAGACTACTACAAAAGAATTGATACGTGAAGTTCTTAGTAAAAAATATAATACCCATTTCACAAAAGGTAATTATAATAATCATATTGGTGTGCCATTAACACTTCTTCAGCTTACCAAAGAACATGAAATTGGAATAATAGAAATGGGAGCTAATCATTTAAAAGAGATTGAAAGACTTTGTTCAATAAGTCTTCCTAACTGGGGCTATATCACTAATTTTGGTAAAGCACATATTGAAGGTTTTGGAAATGAAGAAGGAGTAATTAAAGGAAAATCTGAATTATATAATTATTTAAAAAATTACAATGGGAAAATTCTTGTAAATGCAGATGATAAAAAGCAATTGTCACTTTCAAAAAATTCTAACAGATTTCTTTTTGGGACTGATTTAAAGGCGAATTTCAAAATAAAATATTTAAATACAGAAACACAGGAACTTCAGATTAATTATAATAATGTAATATTTAAATCACCTTTACATGGAAAATATAATCTAGCTAATATTGCGGCTGCAATTTCATTTGGTTTATTATTTGATGTACCATTAAAGCTTATTCAAAAATCTATTTTAGATTATCAATCAGATAATAATCGATCGCAAAAATTAATGATTAATAAAACTCAAATTATATTGGATGCTTATAATGCAAATCCTACAAGTATGGAAGCTGCACTAAATGCATTTGCAGGTTGTAAGTTTTTTCAAAAGTTAGTTGTCCTAGGCGATATGTTTGAATTGGGAAGTCAATCTAGTGAGGAACATGATAGCATATTAAGACTTTGTATAAAACTTAAAATAGATAAAATTTGTACTATCGGTCACAATTTTAAAAAAGCTTCAGTAGAAAACGATTCAATTTATAAATTTGAAAACTTAGAGTCCTTTATCCAAAAGTTTGATGACAATAGTTCAATATTTAATGGCGTTTTAATAAAAGGATCTCGTGCAATGCAACTAGAAAACTTGATCCCTTTTTTTAAAAAATTATGGGTTATTTAAAAAGATTACTATTAATTATTCTAATTTTTGGCTGTCATAATAATGACGAACGATGCGGAACTATAATTCAAAAAGTTGAAATTGATCTTAATTACTATTTTGTTTTGCAAACAGATGAATATATAAATTATTTAAATAATCCTTCTCAACCAAACCTTCCAGATGATGGCGTTCGACAAGGTAAAGTATCAGAGGAAATTTATAATAACTTTGAAGTAGGTGATATTTATTGTTCCCAAAACTAATTTTATATTTTCGAAGACCCTATAATAATTTTTTCCACAATATCTGGATTCAGTAGGGTCGAAATATCTCCTAAGTTAGAAATATCTTTACTAGCTATCTTTCTTAAAATTCTTCTCATTATTTTTCCTGATCTAGTTTTTGGTAAGCCAGGTACAATTTGAACTTTATCAGGCTTAGCGATTGGGCCAATAATATTTCTAACGGTTTCTTTTATTTCATCAATTAAATTAGCTTCACTATAATTATCTATATCACAAATTACGTAAGCATAAATTCCTTGTCCTTTAATTTTATGGGGATAACCTACAACAGCCGACTCGATTACTTTTGGATGTTCATTTATAGCATTCTCTACTTCAGCTGTACCCATTCTATGACCTGAAACATTCATAACATCATCAACACGACCCAAAATTCTTAAATAACCATCATGGTCTCTTTTTACTCCATCTCCCGTAAAATACATACCTTGATAAGTTGAAAAATATGTTTCTTTACATCTTTTGTGATCCCCATAAGTTGTCCTTATCATTGAAGGCCAGGGGAATTTTATGCAAAGATTTCCCTCTACATTATTTCCTATAAGTTCATTTCCGTTAGTATCCAGAATTATAGGTTGAATTCCAGGTAGAGGAAGTGACGCGTGGGCTGGCTTGTTTGGAGTGATTCCTGCTAATGGTGATATCATTATACCCCCTGTTTCAGTTTGCCACCACGTGTCTACTAAAGGACATTTTCCTTTTCCTACATTATCATGATACCAATGCCAAGCTTCTTCATTAATTGGTTCTCCAACTGATCCAATTACTTTTAAGGAATCTAACTTATATGGTTGAATATGCTCAATTCCGTGTGCCTGTAGAGCACGAATAGCAGTTGGTGCAGTATAAAATTGATTCACTTTATATTTATCAACAATATCCCAAAATCGACCTGGATTAGGATAGGTAGGAACCCCTTCAAACATGAGAGTCGTAGCTCCACTCAAAAGTGGACCATAAATAATATAAGAATGTCCTGTAATCCATCCTATGTCAGCTGTACACCAATAGATATCGTCATTTTCATATTGAAAAACATTTTGAAAAGAGTATTGTGAATAAATCATATAACCTCCAATTGTATGTACTACTCCTTTTGGTTTTCCCGTAGATCCAGACGTATATAGAATAAACAATAAATCTTCTGAATCTAAAATAGTAGCTTTATGATCTGAAGTTTGATTCTTAACAACCTCGTGCCACCAAAAATCTCTTCCAGATTTCATATTTACCTGGGCTTTTGTCCGTTCACAAACGATAACTTTTTCTATTGTTTTTGTTTTTTCAATAGCTCTATCAACAACAGCTTTTACTTCAATATTTTTTTTACCTCTAAAATTACCATCTGATGTAATTACCATTTTAGCTTGACAATCATTTATTCTATCAGCAAGAGCTGAGGATGAAAATCCTGCAAATACTACTGAATGAACAGCACCTACTCTAGCACATGCTAACATTGCGATTGCTGCTTCAGGGATCATCGGCATATATATTATAACTCTATCTCCTTTTGAAATTCCTTGATCTTGTAAAACATTTGAAAATTGACATGTTTTTTGAAATAATTCATTGTAAGTTATTTGAAGTGGCTTTTCATTCGGATCATTAGGCTCCCATATTATTGCGGTTTTACTCCCAAATTTTTCGATATTTCTTTCAAAAATATTTTCTGTGATATTTAGCTTAGCATTTAAGAACCATTTTAAATCAGGGTCATTAAAATTCCATGACAAGACTTTATCCCAAGGTTTTTTCCATTTAAATGTTTCTGCAATATCAGACCAAAATTTTTCAGGTTGATCAATACTTTTTTGATATTCTACAAAATATTCAGAGAGTGATGATATTTTAAAAGACATATTCTAATAAATTTAATGCAAAGATGTTTTAGTTTTTTTTAAGCCCCTGGGTGTACGTATACTTTCAGTTAATTCTATAACATTTCCAGGAGGAGCTAATGTAAGTCGTGATACAATTATAGAAATGATAAAATTAATTAACATTCCAAGAGTCCCTATACCCTCAGGAGAAATTCCAAACCAAAAGCCTTCAGGTATACCAGAACCTCCTAATTGTGGTTTAAAATGAATGATATATGATGCAGTAAAAACAATACCAACAATCATTCCTGTTATAGCTCCTTCACGGTTCATACGTTTATCAAAAATCCCTAAAATTATTGCAGGAAAAAAAGAAGATGCTGCTAAACCAAATGCTAATGCCACCACCTGAGCTACAAATCCTGGTGGATTCATGCCAGCTAATCCTGCAGCAACAACTGCTACTGCAATTGCTATTCTAGCTGCATAAAGTTCTCCCTTTTCACTAATATTAGGGCGTAAATAATTTTTTAATAAATCATGTGAAATTGATGTTGAAATTACAAGTAGTAATCCAGCAGCTGTTGATAGAGCGGCAGCTAAGCCACCAGCGACTACAAGTCCAATAACCCATGGTGGAAGGTCTGCTATTTCTGGATTAGCAAGAACTATTATGTCTTGATCCACTTTTAATTCATTTATTTGACTGTCAGCTACATATTGAATTTTTCCATCATTATTTTTATCTTCAAATTTTAGTAAGCCAGTTTTTTCCCAATTAGTAAACCAATCTGGAACATCTACGTATGAGGTATTTGACAAAGTATTAATTAAGTTAGTTCTTGCAAAAACAGCAACAGCGGGAGCAGTAGTATAAAGAATTGATATAAATAGTAAAGCCCAACCTGCTGACACACGAGCATCTTTAACTCTTGGTACAGTAAAAAATCTAACAATTACATGTGGTAATCCTGCTGTCCCAAACATTAACGCACCGGTTATGAAAAACATATTTACAAGATTTTCCTTATTTATTGAAGTGTATTTATCAAATCCTAAATCTTTGGATAAAATGTTGAGTTTTTCTAATAAATACATTCCATCAGTTCCTTTAGAACCAAATCCTACTTGTGGTATTGGATTTCCTGTCATTTGTATAGAAATGAATATAGCAGGAACGGTGAAAGCAAAAATTAAGACACAAAATTGAGCAACTTGAGTGTAAGTAATTCCTTTCATTCCTCCCAGTACAGCATAAAAAAATACAATCCCAATACCAATTAAAACCCCAGTATCAAAAGGTACATTCAAAAATCGAGCAAATGCTACGCCAACCCCCTTCATTTGACCCACAACATATGTAAATGATACAAATAATGCACAAATTAATGCTACTAGACGAGCATTTTTTGAGTAATATCGTTCACCTATAAAATCAGGAACTGTGAATTTACCAAACTTTCTAAGGTAAGGGGCGAGCAAAAGGGCCAAGAGAACATAACCACCTGTCCATCCCATTAAATACTGACCTCCAGAAAAACCCATAAAAGCAATTAATCCTGCCATTGATAAAAAAGATGCCGCTGACATCCAGTCTGCAGCAGTAGCCATACCATTAGCTATTGGATTTACACCACCTCCAGCAACATAGAATTCCTTTGTAGACCCAGCCCGTGAAACAATTGCAATAATTATATAGATCAGGAATGTTAAACCTACTAAAATATAGGTCCATGATTGTGCAGTCATAAAAAAGCAGAAAATTTAATTTTCATCAACATCAAATTTTTTATCAAGCTTGTTCATTAATGAGACATAAATAAAAATTAATATTACAAAAGTGTATATTGACCCCTGGTGAGCAAACCAGAATCCCAACGGAAATCCAGCTAACTTAAATTGATTGAGACTTTCCGCAAAAACAATTCCAAAGAGAAAGGAAACGATGAACCATATAGAAAGCAGCACTCCAAGATATTTAAGATTTGATTTCCAATAATCACCATGTTTCTTACTCATGAAATAAATATAGTTATAATTTATAAAGTAAAATATGTATTAATTTGACCCCTTTAATTTATTAATCTTTATAAGCAAAATTAGAACGAAAAGTTCTGTTAAACCAATCATAAGATTTTTCCATAAATTTCTCTTTTGAGGAGACTGAATTATATGGGTTCTTTGAAACTAAATAATTTATTGGAAAAACAGCCCCACTTAAATTTTTGATTATAATTGTAAACTTCTGATCTTTCAAAAGATTTTTTTTATCAATTACTTCAGCTATATCGTTAATAATATTTCGAATTAAAACTGTTGATTCTAGATGATAATACTCAGATTCATTTGAAGTTCGAAATGGGAGATCTGATGTGTAATTTAAAAAGATTGTATCCTGTGAAAAAATATTATTTGATATAAAAAGGATTATGAAAAATTTAAAAAATTGATTCATGGCTGTATTGCTCGTTTAATCTAAATTAAAAAAACTCTTTATATAAATAATAAAAAAACTCTCAATATTATTGAGAGTTTAAATTTTTATAATTTACAAGTTTAGAATAAATACTTGAAAAGAATATATTTCAGTACTAAATTATGAAGTTGTAAAAGTGTCACATGTATTAGCTGCAGAAACTTCTACATGATGAATTGAACATTTATTTTCCTCAAGGTTTACACAATTAACACAAGAGTTACTTAGCGATATATTTTCCATTGTTATAATTTTAAAACAAATTTAAGAAAATTTGATATGTAAATCATTGTAAAACAGTAATTTAAATTTAGATTGATTTAAAATAACCTTTCATTTAACTTAAATTTAAAAACAATAATGCATTATTATTTTTTCTTCAATTTATATTTCTTAACCTCTTTTTTAGATAATAAATTAATACTATTCTTTTTAAGCATAAAAAACTGATTGGTTAATACAAATTCGGCAGGCTTGTCTTCTTGATAACCTGTTCTTGAGGTTATCCTCGGTTTGTATTTTACATAAGGTTTAATCAAAAAGGTGAAATCATTTTTTTGGTTAATTAACTTATACCATTTTTTATTAAATGTTAGCCATGTTTCTCCGTTTTCTAATTTTAAAGATATGCCATCAAATGGAATTAACATCTGTCCACTAGATGTAATCATTTGACTATTAAAAGCATCATATTTTACAGAGATTTTTTTTTCCTTAAATAATGTTGGAATCCAATTTTCATGAAAAAACGGAGAACCAATTGTTTTAATATCAGCATTATTAAAACCATTACCTTGCAATTGTCCTCCTCCCAAATAAACTTTAACCCCTTTTTGAGCGTCCAAAGCAGTTACACCTTGTGTGTAAACCACTAAAGTCTTAATTAAAAATACAAGAAATACGAGCCGCTGAAAATTGTACATTATAATTTATGGTTATATAAAACTAAAAATATTTTTGAAGTATAAATGCAGTATATAAAATATGAACTAAATTAAAAAAAAAATATAATTTTAAATAAACTAAATTTATAATGACTTTTCAGAGTGTCTTAAAGAGTATAGCCATTTTAATGATTTTAGGTGGTGTAGGAATCATTTGGTTCGGCTTAAACATGATTAAGTGATCCATTCATTAAAATTGAATGACCTTACTTTAAATTAAGTGTTCAAATTTATAGTTTAAGTAGGCTTAAATTATAGTAAAAACCTTTTTGTATATTTCGTTTAAAATAATTCAAAATGAAATATTTTTTCAAGTGTTTTGCTTTTTTCTTGCTTGTAAGTTGTGGTCCTAAAAAAATAAAATTTGAAAGACCAGTAGACACAAGTTCAAGACCTATAGAATTTCAAAATAAAACAAGTTATGACTTTCCTCAAAAAGAAATTAGCTTCAATAATAAATTTGATGGAGCTAGAATAAACGGAGTTTCTCAAATTAATGATACCATATTTAAAATAATTATAAAACCTGAAAATACACCCATAAATAATAGTGCATACTACTCTTTTGAAATCAGTAGTCAAAGTACTCAAACAATTTACTTAAAATTTGACTATCCTCAGGGATATTCTCACAGATATATTCCAAAACAAAATTGGGGTGACGGATGGAAAATTACAGAAAATAAAGACCTAGACTTTTTAGATGACAAAATATTATTACGCTTAGAAAATATATATGGAAAAGGACTAATAAGTGCACAAGAAATCCAAAATAGTAATGATGTGAAAAATTGGATAAATAAAATTTTAAAAAATAAATCATATATAAATTGGGTTACAATTGGAGAAACTAATTTAGGAAGACCGATATGGGTTTTAGATATAACAAAAGGATCACCAACGGATAAACCTCTTTTATTATTTTTTACTAGACAACATCCACCGGAAGTAACTGGTTATTTTGCATTTAAATCATTTATTGAAGAATTGATTAACAATAACCCAGTTGCTGAATTATTTTTAAATAAATACAGAGTTTTAGCGTTCCCGTTAGTCAACCCTGATGGTGTAGATTTAGGTCACTGGCGTCATAATGCGGGAGGTATTGATACTAATCGTGATTGGGGCCATTACAGACAACCAGAAATTAGATCAATTGTAAATTTTATAAAAAAAACTAAAAGAAAATATAATAACAAAATTGTAATGGGTCTTGATTTTCATTCTACTTACTATGATGTTTTTTATACTAATGTTGAAAGAGAATCAACCCCTTATCCAAAATTTTTGGATCAATGGTTTGAAGGTATGGAAAAAAATATTCCAGACTATAAAGTTAATGAGAAAGCAAGTAATTCAACTCAACCCGTTTCTAAGGGTTGGTTACTTTATGCTAATAAAGCCATTGGTGTAACATACGAAATTGGCGATGAAACTTCTCGTGAAAAAATTGATTTGATAGGTAAAACTTCTGCACAAGTTTTAATGAAATTATTGACAGATTATTAATTTTATCTAATTACTAATAAATTTTGATTTACATATTCCATACAATGAAAAAAATCATCTTCTATTCTTTTTTATTTGTAATCTCATTTTCACTCGAATCTAAAGCTCAAAATTCTAATATTCAAAATCAATATACATTTAAGAAAGGAGATTATAATGGTATAGGAAAGTGGTACATGGGAAGAGAAATTGCTCATGTAATGGGATATCAAGGAATTGATTGGCTTAAAAGACCTGAAAGAGAAAAGGAGGAAAATGTTTCAATGCTAATTGAAAACTTAAAAATTAAATCAAGCGATATTATTGCAGATATTGGAGCTGGTTCTGGTTATCATGTATTTAAGATGGCTCCATTAGCCGAAAATGGATTTGTATATGCAGTAGATATTCAGATTGAAATGTTAGTGGAAATAGATAAAACCAAAAAATCAACAAAAGTTAAAAATGTAAAAACGGTTCTTGGTACTGAAAAAGGTATAGAACTTCCAAAAAATTCTGTTGATAAAGTTTTAATGGTTGATGTTTATCATGAATTTAATTTCCCCGCTGAGATGATTGCATCAATAAAAAAAGCAATGAAACCAAATGGTGAATTATTTTTAATTGAATATAGAGGAGAAGATTCTTTTGTCCCAATTAAAAAAATACATAAAATGACACAAAAACAAGCTGTTAAAGAATTTGAAGCATCCGGTCTTTTTTTAAAAGAAAACATAACAAATCTTCCTTGGCAACATTGCATGATATTCGTAAAAAAACTTAAATCTTAATCATTAACATATAAGTTAGTTCTTAATATTTATTAAATGCATACTTAATAAGTAAATCCAAGGATGTATATTCTAAAGTTTTTTCATGTGTCGCTTCAAGAATTAGTTTAGGGGCTTTTCCTACTTTATGGGCTTCAATCCATCTAGATACACATAAACACCATATATCTCCTTCTTTGAGGCCAGGAAATTGGTAATACGGAATTGGTGAAATCAAATCATTACCCATAGAAGCAGAAAATTTCAAAAATTCCTCTGTCATTACAGCACAGACAGTATGAGTGCCTATATCTTGATTTATGGTTCTGCAAAGTCCATCTCTAAAATAACCAGTTATGGGGGTCTTAGAACAAATCGCTAGAGGTTCACCAAAAACATTTTTTTCCATCTATTAAAACTACAAAAACATAAATATTTATTTGAAAATAGATAAAGCCAAATAAAAATTTATAAAGTTTTATTAATATAATTTTTAATTTATAATCTTGAAATATGAAAAATTTTGTAGAAAAATTTAGAAGAAATTTATCTGATATACCTAGAAAGGTGGAGCAAACTAGTAGAGGTAAGTTTATTTTTCTTTTAGGAGTTCTATTTCTTCTTCCAGGAGGATCTTTCTTATGTTTAGCAGCAATTTATATAAAGTTCAGAAACTATATCAAATTTTGAATCTGATTTATATTCATTCAAGTTTAAAATTAAATATTCTAGTATATCAAAATTTTAATTCACCATTAAACAATTTGTAAAGGATTAATACAATTATTATAAGAATTAATTGAAAAAGGATCTGACTAGGAGTATTCCATTTTTTTCTCATCTGTTTTTTTAAAAAGCTTTAATCACGTTCTCTTACATTTAATGCAAGAAAACGATGGATTAGTTATTTATCAAATTAAAATTTACCATTATGTAAATAATAACTATTAGATTATTTTATTCTATTAATACGTCTCTCGCCTTTATCTTCTTTCTCTTTGAAAAAAGCTTCAATGTTTCTTTTGGTTTCAAATTCCATGACTTTCCATTTATCATTAAAAAATTTTGCCAATACTATTAATAAGGCTGTCCATAAAAATATAAATATTGGAATAGTTATCACAAAAGAGATCCCCAAATCATTATTTAGATAGATTATAAAAATCGATCCAATAAAGATCATAATTATCATGATAATCCAAAAAAATGTTTTTACGATCAACATCTTTTTAAACTAAATGATTTTTATTATACCAACCATATTTTTATGTTTACCACACTGGTAATAGAAGATTCCTTTTTCTTTGGGTATCCATATAATTTCCCCTTCTGTAAGACCATTATTTTCAACCCCTTGGATAAGATTTTTTTTACCAATACCACTTTTTATTTTTAAGTAAAATGGATGACCTGGGGCATTGATTTGAAATTTTATTTCAGATCCTATTTGAAATATTATCTCGGGATCCATTCCACCTATATTTCCGGTATTGTCAGTGCCTGATAAAATGTAGTCATTTCTACTTTCGGCAATTACTTTTATTTTATGTCTAATTGGAGAGTTATCGTTAGCTAGAATCAAACTAGAAAAAGTAACAAGTATTAAAAGAAAAGTTTTCATGTTTTTCTAAAAAAAGTACAAAAAATGCCAGTGGATTAAGAAGCACTCATTTTTCTCTAATAAAACTATACAGAAGTATAATCCATCCACTGATTAGTAATAAGCCTCCTATTGGTGTTAGTGGACCTAGCCAACCAAAATTTGAATTAGATACTGACTGGAAGGATAAAATCAAAATACTTAAAGAAAAAAGCAAAGTCCCTATTATAAAAAGATTAATAACATATCTCTTTTCTTTTATTGGTAAAATAGAAATAATTAATAATCCAAGTCCATGATAAATCATGTATCTTAAACTTACATCAATTGAATTTATAGCTATTTTTGGAAGTATTGATTTTAAATAGTGTGTATTTATAGCACCAAAAATAACTGAAATAAGAACGAATAAGGTTCCAAAAATTTTTGCTTTTTTCACAATCTAAGGCTAAAAAAAACTCCCCTAGAATTAACTAAGGGAGTTTAATTTGAATCAAACAAAGTATTATGATTTCCTGTTGTGTGAACCATCACAATAACCGTTTGGGTTTTGAGTATTTCCACAGCCACATATTGGTTTTTTCTTTTTCATAGCAATATTTTGTTTAATAATATATACAAATGTATAAACAATATTTGTATATACAAATTATTATTAATTTTTTTAATGTGTTTTAATGTATAAAAAATAAGAATTGAGAGAAGGTTACTCCATTTCTTTTGTCCAATATTATCCTGTATTTATTTGCAAATAGCGGACAACCATTTGATGTAAAAGAAAAACCCTCCACTTGGGAGGGTTTAATAATTTCTAATTTGTTTTGTAAACTAGTAAAATTATTACTCCTGTTCCAAGAGAAAAATCCTCTACTTGAAATGGAGTTTGAAAAGTAAATACAACAAATTATCTGCTATAACCTGAAATTACAGGAACATATTTAGTTTTTATTTTAAAAGGCGCAATAGCTTTTTTCAACTCATCAGAAACATTTCCATATAAAGTCATTTCATAAATGTTAAAAACTCTCTGAAATTCTTCAAAATCTTTTGATATTTCTCCACCTGGTGAAACATTTTTAATATGGTTTAATACTGCATCAGAATTAATATAACGTTCAATTAAAGTAATTCTATTTTTTCCAGTTTTTGAAAATCGGAAGCTTAATGAAGTAGGCTCTAAATTATTGACTAAAGATTGATATTTTTTCGAAAAAGCTTCAACTTTACTAGCTGAGACTTTGGTAGTCATATTAACTATATTTATTATTTCATCTTCGTGGTTGGTAAGAGTATTCATCATTCCACCTAAGTCAAACCAGTCTCCACCTCGAAATATCTTACCGTCTTTAAATTCAAAAGAATGGTAAGTAGTTAAATTAACTTCTTTGCCTGTTTTAACATGTTTAGCATTCCAGGTCCCATAAACTCGTGTGCTACCGTCAGGAATGCCTGTTTCTGTATTAACACCAGGCAACCAATAATTTGGAGTGAACTTAAGGTTATCGAATTCAGTTTGATATCCAATTATTGCTGCTTTTACATCTTCAACACCTCCCATATTCAATCCATATATTGGCATATGCCATTCCATGTCAGGGTGTAAATATTTAAACATTGCTTCTGAATTTTCTTCTTCATGAAGTTTAAAGTATGCTTTAGCTATTTCAGTATTTTTTTCAAACTCCTCTAGATATGCATTATTTTCACAAGAGCAGAAAATCAAAAATATTATAGCACCGAACAGTTTTTTCATTTTAAATGATTTATGATTAATAATACCTCTAATATATAGAGAATGGGTGTAAAGGAAAAATAAATGCAGTCTGTATCGATTTATAGTAAAAAATAGAATAGAGAGGAACTTAAATCACTCTAATGATATTGGCTTACCATAATCTGAACCAAACTTTTGAGGAAGATTCATCAGTTTTCTTATTAGAGGAGCTATTTGATTATTATATATCTGATTATTATTTGATACTTCTCCTTTAGCTTTTACACCTTTTCCAAAAATTATTAACCAGGTTTCATCAGAACCTGTGACTTCTTTTCCGTGACTTTTCCAACTGTCAGTTGGATTTGTACCTCTTCCATGGTCAGTAGTAATTATAAAAGTTGTTTTGTCTTTATAATAACTATTACCTTGACAAAATTCCCATAGGTCCTTTATTAAAGCATCGGTATTTTTTGTTGACTTTAAATAAGACTCATAATCTCCGTCATGTGCAAAATCATCTGTTTCCCCATAAGAAATGAATATCAAATTAGGTTTATGTTTATTAATATATGCTTTAGCAAACTGATGTGTAAATCCGTCTAGACGAACTGTTCCCCAGGGACTAGAAATTTGTTTTTGTAATTGGTTTAACAATCTTTCATCTGAGGATAGAGGAAAGTCAGATGAAGGCTCAAATCCGCAATTAGTATAAACCTTTGATCGCTCTTCGTTTATTATGTAATCAAAAACATCCCAACTTGCAAAAGCAGCTACTTTTATAGGATTATAATTCTTGGCATATTGCTCTAAAACCGTCTCATTAGGATTTGGAATTTTGTCATTTGAATTTATAGAACTATCGTCAGCTTTTCCTGTTAATATTTCATTATATCCAGGAAAAGAAAAAAGCATTTTATTGGTTAAATTAACTTTACTTCCTAGATTCCTATTTCCAAAAATTTGCCCAAATTTTACTATTTCGTTCCAAACAAATGGCATTAAAAGAGATCTTCTTTTTTGCGATGTCCTCTCCCAAGCCCAATTAAAAAGTTTATCGGGGTGTTTTACAAAGTTTTTGTTTGTTATAATAAGTGAATCAGCTCCAGTAAAGATTTCTTGCCATCTAAGTCCATCAAGTGTGATTAAAAAAATTTTTTGATCATTAAACTTGTTTTGAGCAAAAGAAATAGAGCTAAAAAATAATATTAGAAGTAGCTTTTTAATTTTTTTGTATTTAAAGCTAAATCTACAAAAAAAACCCTCGGTAAAAAGGAGGAAATTTTTATGCTTTAAATTCTAAAATCCACCAAATGCAGCCAAAACTTGGATAGAAAAATTTGATTTAATTTCTACTCCACCATTTGTTTTACCCCATTCCATCATTTCTTTTGCTAATTTATCCTCAAATTGTTGTTTTTGATCTATTAGATCACTGAATCCGTTTGAGCCTATTACTACCCAATGAGTTGCTCCGTCAGGCGATCCTATATCATAAGTTCCAAATCCAACAGGTCTATCACCTAATATTTTTGAAGCTTTACCAACAAACTTATCATGTGCTTTTTGAAATGCAAAGGGATCGTTTGGTTTTATATTGTAAATTTGGATAAAAGGAAAATCTTTCGGAACACCTCCAACAAAACTTAAAAACCTACCTGCATAAGCTGGTCCCCACTCTTCAACAAAATTGTTGATTTTTTCTAGAAATAAATCTTGCTGAAATTCCTTAAGATCTGTTCTGCCAATTTTACCGACTTCACCAAATGCGACAACACGATGAGTCCACATATTGTCTCCATAGGAAATTCTTTCAATTTGAACGCCTCCTGATTTAAAGGCTGCATCTTTATTGTGTTCTGCTAAAAGATTTCCAATTGCTTCCTCTGTTCCATCTTTGGCGTTGAAATGCCAAAGTCTGAATGTATTTTGTGAATAAGATATACTTACTGATAAGACAAATATTAAATAAATAAATTTTTTCATTTTAATTGATTTATGATTAATAAAATACTAATCTACAAAAAAAGCCCTCTATTATAAGGGGGGGTGATTGGAATTATTTAATGAGTTATAATATTATCAAATAAAAAACTCAAAACATAAAGTTAATAGAATTGAAATAGACCAAAAGTTGGCTAAAAGTTCGCTAAATGAAAAAAAAAGGCTCCCGATACTTCAGGAACCTTTGTGGGTGTTACTGGATTCGAACCAGTGACCTCTACCCTGTCAAGGTAGCGCTCTAAACCAACTGAGCTA
>Ga0160423_10000918_pt1 | contig 24538 bp, 21 predicted proteins | sample CRUFie14St8metaG_FD_108191 | JGI IMG/M metagenome (GOLD analysis project Ga0160423, IMG submission 108191) | Marine microbial communities from the Costa Rica Dome - CRUD Field 142mm St8 metaG | ecosystem: Environmental > Aquatic > Marine > Oceanic > Photic zone | place: Costa Rica: the Eastern...
GGCTGGCGGCGACTGACGAGTGACCAACTGCAGACGGGAGCGAGAGGGAAGCCGACAGAAGAGTACTCAGGTAGAAAGCGTGACAGAGGGCCGGCATAGAAAGCGCTTTGTTGCCCACCGAGGGCGGAGGGATAGCGTCCGAGGAGCTGAAGGAGAGTCCCACTTCAGACGCCTGAGGAACTCGAATAAAAGCAGAGCATTCGCTCTGTTTTTTTTTGGGTATTTGAACTGTATTGCGATCGGTGGCCGACCGCTATTTGTTGCTGGTCGCAGAATTACCAGAAAGTTCGGCCAGGGAAGCCGAAACGCTGCATGTAGAGGCTCGATTAGGAAGTGGCGATTGACGTCTCGCTAATGTGTTTCCTATTGCAACAAGAGGACGATCCTGTTGTATCTTTTATGGTCTTGGAGCAGACCTAGTCGAATAGTTTGTCCGCCTGCGCATATCGCACAAATACAAACAAACCAACGAGGGAGATAACAGCTGCAGTGCCGAACACCAGCGCCCAAGAACCTGTCAGCTCCAGAATCATCCCCGATAGAAATACGCCGACGATGCCTGGAATGGTCCCAGCGGTGTTGGTAATACCCATTAGGGTTCCTGCATGCCGCGGAGCGATATCCATATGATTTACGGCAAATCCGCCGGTGGAACCCGCACCCAGCGCGCTACCTAAGGTCATTATCGCGATAGCGCCCGCCACCGTTTCGGCAGACGTTACCAATAACAGGCAAATTGCTAGTCCACCAAAACCGACAGTCTGCATGAGCTTTCTCACTCGCAGTACTGGCATGCCATTCGTGATGAGGCGATCAGCTAAGTTTCCTGCGACGTTGATTGAGACAAATGATGCGGCTTGGGGAATCATGGCCAACAAACCTACTGAAGCTAGCTCTACTCCCAGCCCTTTGTTGATAAACGTGGGGGCCCAAGATAGGAGGACATAAAGCGTCCAATTATTGCAAAAATGTGCAACTGCAATAGCCCAAACAGCCTTGTATTTTAAAAAATGGGTCCACGGAATGTCAGTCGCTTTTTCATCAGCTTTTATACCTTCTTGAATATGCGATAACTCCTCAAAGCTAATTTTCGGGTGTTTTCTTGGGTCGGACGTCACCATGCGGTGCCAGAATGCGTACCAAATGAACCCCATAGACCCGAATATATAGAACACCCACTCCCAGCCTAGCTGTTGAATGATGATGGGCGAAATGATCAGTGCAAAGGAAGTACCCAGTGGGATAGCGCTGTTGGCGAAACCGACCGCGCGAGACCGTTCAGTGAGTGGAATCCACTTCCCATAGAGGCTATAAAACGAGGGGAAAGTGACTGCCTCTCCCATGCCCATCAGAATTCGAGTCATGATCAGCAGTGTCAGGCCAAAGGCCGCTGCCGGTGGTGCCAATATCGTGAACAACGACCAAACCAAAACCCCAATTCCCAATACGATTTTGCCACCGTAGCGATCTGCCAATCGGCCGCCAACGACTTGGAGCAATATGTACCCCACGGCGAAGGATGACAAAACCATGCCTTGGGTTCGCAAACCCCAGTTGTACTCTTCAGCCATTGGGATGATCGCAACTGAAATATTTACTCTATCGATGTAGCAAATGAATACAGCGACGAAGGTAAGGACTACGACGTGTGCTCGACGAGGAAGGCTTGAAGGCATGAATTTCCTGCTTTGTTGCTTAACTCAATACCGCACTATGAGAGAGTCGGATTCGACCCCGGTGCTTAGTCGCGAAGCTAGGTATTGAATCGACTCCACGATACATCTCCCGCACAGTAAATTTACCGATTACAAAGTTATAAGGATGACATTTACATTCGTAGGTTATCAAAATTTCGGCTGTTTATCGGATTATGGCGGAAGAGGTAGGAGTCGAACCCACCAGGCGCCTTGTCAGCACCTCACTGGTTTTGAAGACCAGGCACCCCACCGGGGACGTCGCTCTTCCATCGTTTTATATCTTGAGTCGGCTTCGGACCGCTTTCGGGTTGACAATTGTACGCTCATTACCCTTGCGCTGCGTAAAGTTAATAGTGTCGAAGAACTCGAGTATTTCAACTGCCAGCTTCCGACCGACGCCAAGCTCATCTTTAAAGTCCGCTACCGTAAAGGCATGCTCCGCGGCGAGTAATTCTGATGTCTCGGCAAAGTCCAATATGGTATTGGTCAGTGCATATCGCGTGGCGTTGATGCGATGGAGAAAACCTCTGTCAGCACCGTGCTTCAGGGCTAACTTGAGTGAAGTTTCGTCGAGCTTCGCGTCGCGCTGAAGTTCCGAGAGTACCGGAATATGGCGTCCCGCTGCCTGCAGCTGCCGCTCTAAACTGGCCCAATACCGCGCATTACCATCGTGTTTACTGCTATCTTTGGCATCATGCACTCGCCCTTCCGTCACCCCAAGAACACCGGTTTTGATCAGGGTGGTGAGCGTTGCCTCCAGCAATGTTTTATCGGAGGCCCTGCCGGCTAGTTTAATAAGCATATCCTTCGGGATACCTCTGGAATTATTTTCCTGTGCCTTGGCATTGCTCAATGTTTTGAGCAATGCCTGCTTTGCTGCGGCAATTGCGCTTCGGGTCGTAATCCATGTGCTCTGCTTGAGGTCAAACTTCACGGCCGTGTCTGGAAGTGTTGGGACAGCAGACTCCCGTTTTAAATGAAAAGTACGAGCAAGATCTGGCCAGTTAGTGGTCACGTTACTCGCCAAAAGATGTCGAAGAGCGGTGTCGACACTGCCTGTGGAAAGTGCGCGAAGCCGCGCCAGTCGCTCGGGTTTCGCTTTTCCGAATTGCGGACCGATGGGATCTAAGATCACACCTCCGCCAAGAAGAAACGATTCGGAATCATCTCTTAGCACAAACCGCTCACTCGAGTAAGCGCTGATTGGCGAATCGAGAATGAGCTGGACCATTGATGTGTGGCCGGGAGCCAGGGACGAGATCCCGTTCTCAATGAGCGCTATTTTCGCGCTCACTCGCCGTGCTCCGATGTAAAGTTTGGCGGGCAATAGATGCTTTAGTGCAGTCGGCGCATCAGATAGGAGTGTCAATTGAGCATCAAGCCGTTGAGAGAGCTGATCAAGGGAGGGCTCAACAAGGCAATCACCTCGGTCGATATCTCCGATTTCAACTTTACCAGCCAAACACAACGCAACACGCTGACCTGCGGCTGCCGTCGTGGCTACTGAATCGTTGGCACGCAGCTCGCGAATTCGGACTTCCAGTCCTTTGGGTTGAAGAATCAGGTGATCACCAACATTGACAGTGCCAGTGCTTGCGGTGCCAGTAACGATTAAACCTACGCCAATGACATGAAAACGTCTATCAATCGAGAGTCTAAAGCCGCGCTGCAGTGCTTGGTCTCTGTCCTTAGGTCGCATCAATTTAAGGTGTGACTTAAGCGCCCCTATGCCATCACCCGTGACTGAGGAAACCTGAAACACGTCACCATCGCTTTCGCAGAGGGTGTCGACAAGTTCGCGCGCCTGTTGAGTTACCTCTATTACCCGCTCAGGGGCTACTGCATCAATCTTTGTAATAACAACATCAATATCAGTAATCCCGAGAACGCTCAGCACATTTAAGTGCTCGCTCGTTTGAGGCATCGGACCATCATCAGCGGCGATGACCATGAGTGCTCGATCGATAGCTGAAACCCCGGAGATCATCGTATTGATAAAGCGGTGATGACCGGGCACGTCGATAAAGCCGATAACTCTGTTGTCGCTCGAGGGAAGGTAGGCGTAACCAAGATTAATGGTCAGCCCGCGTGCCTTTTCTTCAGCGAGCGTGTCGGTATCGACCCCGGTAAGGGCCTTGATTAACGACGTCTTACCGTGGTCAACGTGACCTGCGGTTGCGACAATCACTGAGCGAGCTCTGAGAGTTGCTCTATGAACGCATCTTCATGAATCGCTTCAAGGCAGCGAAGATCCAACAGCAGTGCGCCATTGTGAAGTCGTCCGATAACGGGCTTGGGAAGTTGACGAAAACGCGAGGCTAGGGAGCGTAAGGTCTCGTCCTCACCATTTGCTGCGGTGATGGAGATTGCGGCGCTGGGGAGCACTTCAACGGGCAGTGCGCCACTGCCAATTTGACTGGAGACTGACGCTGTTTCGACGCGGTAATGATTGCCCAACTGCGAACTTACCTTTGGTGCGAGCCTATTCGCCTGCTCACGAATAGTGCTTTCTACTCGCGTAAGTAATCTTAGCGTGGGAAGCTTTGAGGCGAGTTCGTCCGGATTGCGGTGCAGCTGCAAGGTTGCCTCGAGCGCTGCCAAGGTCACTTTATCAAGTCGCAATGCGCGCTTCAGCGGGTTCTGCTTAACGCACGCGATAAGATCGGAGCGGCCTGCAATAATGCCTGCCTGCGGGCCGCCGAGTAACTTATCGCCACTGAAAAGAACCAAATCGGCTCCATGATCAAGGGTCTGCTGTGCTGTGGCTTCATGGGGCAACCCAAATGCCTTTAAGTCGATGAGATTGCCGCAGCCCATATCAACGACGAATGGTATTTGGTTGTCATGAGCAAGCTTGGCAAGCTCAGGTTCGGGCACTGTGTTGGTAAACCCTTCGATACGGTAGTTGCTGGTATGCACGCGCATCAATAGCGCAGTGTCAGTATCAATCGCACTGGCATAGTCCTTGAGGTGCGTTCGATTGGTTGTGCCGATCTCAACGAGGCTGCAGCCCGAGCGCTCCATTATCTCGGGTACACGAAACGACCCCCCAATCTCAACCAGCTCACCGCGGGACACGGGTACCTTTTTACCTAGCGCCAAGGTGTTCAGCGTAAGTAGAACGGCAGCTGCGTTATTGTTTACGACCGTTGCCGCTTCCGCTCCCGTAAGCTCACAAATCAAAGATTCGATGTGGCTGTCACGGTCACCGCGTTGACCCTTTTCGAGATCGTATTCAAGGTTGTTAGCACTGCCGGCTACTCGATTCATGGAATGTATTGCGGCATCTGCGAGATTAGCGCGCCCGAGATTGCTATGAAGGACAATACCCGTGAGGTTGAAGACTGATTTTAAAGCCGGTTGAAACGCGTTAGTGAGCTCGTCGCGAATTGTTTGCTGAATGATCGATAGATCCAATACCACCGGTTCACCCGATTGAATTGTGACTCTCAACATCTCAAGGTGCGCGCGCGCTGCGCTTGTCACCGCATCATGTCCCCAATGTGCCACCTCCGACTGCATATGGTCGAGAATGACACTTACGGAGGGGAGTTCTCTCAGCTGTTCGTGTCCGATTCTATCCACGCTCGCACTGCTTTGATGTTAGGCACCTAGTGTAACGCGTGAATGGCGATGCGGGCAGTTGATTAGACCGTAGTAGTGGTTTCTTTACTTGCTTTAAGCAAGTAAACCGATGAAGACACTAGCAGTGCGGGAAAGACCTCGTGGAGCAGGGCGCTTAGACCCAACGTGATCCATAGTAGTAAGGTGCTGATCCCCAGGATCATCGAGAGCAAGGTTGTCGGTGCAGATGCAACACGCCCGTACAGCCCAAAAACAACCGGTGGGAAGAAGCAAACAGCGTAAAGGCTACCGGAGAAGATGGTGATACCCACGATATCTCCCGGTGGATTGAGCGCCATGAAGGCGGCGATACTGGCAAGCCCAATGACCGCCGCTCTGGACCACCGCACCTCGTTTTCAACAGCCTTAAATGGCGAAATCATGTTTTTGTAGAGGGTTGAAGAGGCCACCAGAAGCACACTGTCCATCGAGGACATGGCGGCAGATACGATCGACACTATTAGCAGGTCCGTTACCCAAAACGGGAAAATGGCTGGGTCGTTAACCAGCCGGGGAATAATCAGGTCGGTATCGGTTACGTTCTCGAGGATAAGGTGTGCATAAAGGCCAATAGGAAACATACAGGCCAAGATCAGCGTCATGCCCAGTACGGCAATCCACATACCACGTTTTACCTCTGCATCACTCTTGAGGCCATAAAAGCGCGATAACTGACGTGGATCCACAATCAGCTTGAGGGCGCCCGACAGTGATACACCTAACAGCACAGCGAAGGGTACAGCGCCGTTAAGATCGAAGAGGTGTTCTTTCGTGGGCATATCGGTCAGCTGGCCGACCGATGCGACACCACCGGCTGCCTGCGTGACAAAGTAGAATATCGTCATGGCACCAATGAGCATTAGCACACCTTGAATCGCATCCGTCCTAACGACAGAGACGAAGCCACCAATGGATGTGTACATGACGACCACGATTAAGGTCACCCCGACTGCGACTTCGTAAGGCACGCCTAGGAAAATCTGGAACAAATGTCCCGCGCCTTTAAAGATAGCTAGGAGGTATAGGATGCTAGCGAAAAGAATCACGGAGGCAGACAGCAAAAGTAGAGGATGGCGCTCGGCATCAGGGTTGTCCCCCAATATCCGTCCGCGAATGTAATCCGGAATAGTCAGTGCATCCCATGCGGCGGCAAAGCGCCTCAGTGGCGGTCCGATCCATCGCCAGGACACCCAGGAGAAAATGACGAGCAGAACGGCCATCGTGAACCATGCGACGCCGTATTCGTAGCCTTTTCCCGCATGTCCAATGAACGTGTTGGTAGAGGCAAATGTCGCAAAGAAAGAGATGCCGACAACGGTGCCCCCAAGCTGGCGGTTACCCACGTAGTAGCCACCAACACCAGTCGCCGCTTTGTTACCGACATAGGCGTTGTGGAACAACATAATTACATAGGTAACAAGGAGAGAACTTGCGATCCAGTGCTCGACAAACCAGTACATGTCTTTACTCAACTACTGACTCGGCCCGTTGAAGAGCGGACTCATTGCCCTTTATTTTCTCTACGCCCATATTCTTTAGTGTGAAACTGTAAATATCAGCGTACTGATCAATCAGTTTATTTGTTGGGGTGCCCGCACCGTGTCCGGCATTGCTGTCGATACGAATTAGAACCGGAGAATCGCCCGAGTGGTCGTACTGCATCTGCGCTGCAAACTTGTACGAGTGCGCCGGCACGACGCGGTCATCCCGTTCTGCGGTGGTTATAAGAGTCGCTGGATAGGCAGTGCCAGGTTTCGTGTTGTGGAGCGGCGAATAACCGAGCAAGTAGCGGAACATTTCTTCACTCTCCTCAGACGTTCCATAGTCATAGGCCCAGCCCGCGCCTGCAGTGAAGGTGTGATAACGCAACATGTCGAGAACGCCGACACGTGGTAGCGAAACCTGGAAAAGATCAGGACGTTGAGTAGTCACCGCGCCGACCAGTAGGCCGCCATTGGATCCGCCATTTAGAGCCAACTTTTCCTTGCTCGTATAGCCCTCTGCAATGAGGTACTCGGCCGCCGCGATAAAGTCATCAAAGACGTTTTGCTTTTGCCTTTTAGTACCGGCAATGTGCCATGCCTTGCCGTATTCACCACCACCGCGAATATTGGGCACGGCGTAAATGCCGCCCATCTCAAGCCACGCCGCAACTGTGCTGCTAAAACGAGGTCGAATGCTGATATCAAAGCCACCGTAGCCGTAAAGAATGGTAGGGGTACTGCCGTCGAGTGAGGTGTCCTTGGCGTACGTTATGATCATAGGTACGCGGGTCCCGTCCTTTGAGGTGTAGAACACCTGTTCAGTTTGATAGCCGTTGCCGTCAAACGGTGATTTAGACGCTCGGTACAAGCTGACATCGCCGGATTCGGGGTCAAGAGAGAAGATAGCGGGTGGGATACGGTAGTTTGTGAACGTAAAAAAGACTGTCGCTTGCTCTTTTTTGCCGCCAAAACCCGACGCGCTTCCGAGGTCAGGTAGTTCAATATTCCTTATGAGACTGCCCTCGAGGTCGAACTGTTTCACTTGGCTGATTGCATCAATCATGTATTCGGCGAAAAGATAACCGGCGCTCGAGCTGGCGTTGAGCACGTAATCGCTCTCGGGAATAACATCGCGCCAGTCGCTCTCGCCAGCCGCCTGCGGATCCAGCGCAATCACTCGGCCTTTGGGCGCATCGTGATTTGTTTCGATCAAGAGATAGTCATCGTTGCTTTCGAGCAATGAACCGTCTGCCGACTCGTCGGCGAAGACGACAATGAGCTCGTCAGATTCGGACGCTAAATCCTTGATAAACAGCTTGTTGCCCGACGTGGAGTTGGCTGCGCTGATTACTAAGTACCGATCGTCGCCACCTACGGAGGCGCCTACATAACGATGCTTTTGCTCAGGGGTCGCACCATATACCACTATATCACTACTCTGTGGTGTACCTAGCGCGTGGAAGTACAATTTGTGCTGATCCGTTTTTGCGGAGAGTTCACTGCCGTCTGGTTTGTCATAGCTGGAGTAGAAAAATCCTTCATTACCCAGCCAGTTGATGCCGGAAAACTTCACATTAACCAGTGGTCCCTCGAGTATATCGCCGGTGGCGACGTCTCTGATCACAATGGAACGCCAGTCACTGCCACCTTCGGAGAGCTGATAAGCTACGATGCTGCCGTCTTCAGTGAAGCTGACGCTCGACATGCTCACCGTGCCATCCTCACTAAAGGTATTTGGATCTAAGAAGACAGTTTCACTGCCATCATCCTCAATGCGATATAGCACTCGCTGATTCTGAAGGCCTGAGTTGCGGTAGAAATAGCGTTTGCCACCTTCAATAAAGGGCGCGGTTTCGCGTTCAAAGTTCTGCATACGGGCCACCGTATTTTTGACGTCGTCGCGCAGAGAGATAGCGTCAATATACGAGCGGGTGGTGGCATTTTGCTCAGTGATCCAGTCGGCGGTATCACTGCTAAGATCATCTTCCAACCATCGATAGGGGTCAGATACCTCCACGCCAAAGTAGGTGTCTACGTGGTCACCGCGAGTGGTTTTTGCCAACGTCTTCCCATGAGCGCTTGCGGATTCAGTGTTCTCGTTACGAGCCTCGCCACAACCCATGAGTAAAAGTGTCGCAGCTGACATTAATATTATGTTTCTCATTCTTTTCCTCGCTCGTTTTCGATCAAGCTTTGTTTATTGTAGCTGGATTACCTAGTTGATTATTCGAAGCGGCCGGCAGTCCCTGCAGCCGATTGATCAGTAATAATTTGGTTGTAGAAACAGCGCTCCCTCGCCTTGCTGACGACTGCAATACCCATTCCCTTCAGGAGACTAGCTTGCGTAGTGGTATTGGGCGCCAAGCGATAGATCTCACGCGCCTCTCCGTTATGCCATAGCCAGAGCATCACGAGCTCCTCGTCACTCGTGTTGTCCCAAACAGTCATAACTTCATTGCCCGTACGTTTGTTAGACCGTATTAACTCGCTACCACAGGAGTCGATCAGGCCAGCCGACAGCTTGTAGTCTGGAAAATGACTGGTATTTCGGAGGGTGACCGCGGCCATAGTGCTGAGCGTATTGCAGCCATCCATGAAAGCAAGACTTAGACAAGTTAGAGGTAGTCGCGTGAAGCGTGCCACGACTTAACTAGTCTTGCTGGCAAGAATGAGGCTGATATCCAACGACTCCCCGGGAATTTTGCTGATCTGCTCGATGTTGAGATCCTCACTCATGAGCCAACCCATAATCGATTTCATATCGACACTGACCGGCACAGGATGTGAAGCGGGGTCTTCATGTTGTGTGAAGGCAACAATCAACAGTTTTCCGCCGCGTCTGAGCACGCGTGTTGCTTCCTCAAACAAGGCTTTCGGATCGTCAGCAAAATACAGCACTTGATCAATGGTGACGGTGTCAAAGCTGTTGGCTGCAAATCGCATTTGATACATATCTTCTTGTCGCACGGACAGGTGAGTCAGTCCCGCCGTTTCTATTGCGTCTCTGGCGACAATCACCATCTTTTTAGAGAGATCGATACCGAAGCCACTATCAGCCAGCGGCCCAACCAGCCGCAATATACGACCCGTGCCGGTAGCAATATCCAACAGGTGTCCGACGTAGTGACCTGACAGTAATTGGATTACGTGCGACTTAAATGTGGCTTCGTCGCCGTGATATCGGTGAAGCTCTAGCCACTCCGGGACCTCATCCTCAACGTAGGCCTCCGCAAGCTGAGCTCGCGCATCGCGAATGACCGCAAGTCGCCGGCTATCCTCCGCTAGGGTGCTGTCCGCCGTATCCAAGCTGCCCAGTAGTGTGCTGAGGATGGTCTGTTGGGGCTGCTGATGATTGGCGCGGTAAAAAATGAAGTGCTGCTCGCGAAAACTCTCGAGAAGTCCGGCATCCTGCAAAATTTTCAGATGACGCGATGTGCGAGGCTGGCTGTAGCCCGTGATCCGTACGAGGTCAGATACGGTGAGTTCACCTTGGCTGCACAGTGACATGAGGCGGAGCCGGCTTGGGTCAGCCACCGCTTTTAAGCATTGTGATAAGGCATCAACGTTCATGTGTATAAAGATATCTTTATATCTAAAAAATAAACACGGGTTTCACAGATTTTTACCGTGACAAACGCTAGGCTGGTGAGGTGTGGTAGTAGACACGAGGCGTTTAGCGCGCCCAATAAACCAAAAATAACCATCGACAAGGGGTTTCACATGCTAAAACTTCATTTCGCACCACAGTCCCGGGCCGGCCGTATTTTGTGGCTCCTCGAGGAACTCCAGCTTCCCTACGAGCTCAACGCCATGGCATTTCACCCCAAGGATCTCAAATCTGATGAGCACCGGAGTAGACACCCGTTAGGGCGCATTCCGGTTTTAGACGACGGCGATGTGTCGATTTATGAGTCTGGTGCCATCGTGGAGTATGTACTGGCACGGCATAAAGACGGTGGTCTTAAACCTGCCGTGGACGACCCGATGTTCCCCGAATACCTGCAGTGGTTTCACTACTGCGAGGGGATGGTCATGCCACCGATGAATACGATTGTTGTCCACACGATTCTGTTGCCGGAAGATCGCCGTGACCCCGTCGTATTGGGCCAAGCACAGCGTCTTCTCAACAAGGCGCTTCATCCGGTTAATGAAGCTTTGGAGGGCCGCGACTACCTTATTGGCGATTTCTCGGCTGCGGACATCATGCTGGGTCATGCCTGTTTCATGAGTAGTCGTATGGGATGCGTCTCCGATGATATGCCTCATTTAAAAGCATACGTGCAGCGGATCACCGAGCGTCCAGCGTTCCAAACCGCTATCAATGTGACATAAGACAGCGCAAGACTTGGCGGGACACACCGTATTGCTTATCTTGCGCCCCGAGATGTGGCATCTAAACATAGGAGTTACCGTGTCAAAGCAACTGATTATTGCACTTAGTGTGAGCATATTGATTACCGCCTGCGGTGGCGGTGGTGGCGGTGGCACAACACCCCAGCAGCCGACCGCAGGCGGTGGTTCTGGTGGTGGCAGCACTACGGATCCATGCGGTAATACGGCGCAGATTCAGTTCGTTAAAGAGGTGTCTGAAAGCTATTACTACTGGTACGACGAACTTGCGCAGGTCAATGAGAATGACTACGACGATGCATCTGACTACCTCGCTGCCATCATGCAGCCCATTTGGACAGATGGCTCGGGGCGTGATCCGGGTTTCTCCTATCTCACAACTATCGAGGAAGACGAGGCGCGTTTCACCTCAGGTGCGTTTTACGGTTATGGCGTGCGATACCGCATCATCAACAACAACTTCTATTTTGCGGACTCCTACGAGGAGGGCCCTGCGCACACGGCGGGTATTCGACGAGGTCAACGTCTGTTAGCTGTAAAACGTGACGGTGAGAGTGACTTTGAGACTTGGGACGAAATGGTAGCCCGAGATGCCGAGCTGCCCGAGGCCGTTTTCGGTGCTCGTGGAGAGCTACAAACTACGGTGTTCCGTGTAGAGTATGAAGGTGTGACTAGCGAGATCACAGTAACCACGGGAGAAACTAGTACACCTCCTTTGGCTGGCGGTGCGCTGGTAATCCCAAGAGACAGCGGTGGTCCCGTTGGCTACATCAACTTCCGAACATTCATCGATGCGGCGGATGGTCCGCTTCGAGCCGCGGCAACAACGTTTGGTGAGGCCGGCGTCACTGACCTTATTATTGACCTTCGATACAACGGCGGCGGTCTAGTGCGTGTGGCTGAGACCTTCTTAAACTTGTTAGCTGGTGAATTGGCGAACGGTGAGCTGAGTTACATTATTAACCTCAACGATAAGCATCAGGATCAGAACAGCACAGCGAACTTCGCTATGTTACCTGAGACCTTTAGTCCACTTCGAATCGCGTTTATCACAACAAGTGGCTCAGCATCCGCCAGTGAACTCCTGATCAATGGCTTGGATCCGCACATCGAGCTTGCGATCGTGGGTTCCGAGACTTCGGGAAAAGCCGTTGGTCAGTACGCTTTTGATCTGGACTCTGACAACTGTCAAACACGGCTGAGATTGATCGCCTTTGAAATTCAAAACGGTGAAGGGCAGGGTGGTTACTTTACCGGACTTGTCAGTACCGGCCGCTTCACCTTCTTTGCGGCAGCTGATGATGCGACGCGCCCCTTTGGAGACGCGGGCGAGGATTCTTTCGCAGCCGCTTTGGCTTGGCTCAGCGGAACACAGCCCAAAGCTGGTGCGATGAGTGATGTCAAAGTTGACGTGCCAGAGCCGCTTCGTGTTGCAGGGTTTGATGCTATTTGGCCAGTTGATCAGGATGCACCGCTTAACCCCGATGGGAGTGTTCGTTCATTTTGAGCAAGTTACGGACACTGGATAGTTCTGTTTGGGCTATTCACTCAGTTCAGAAGTCGGTGTAGCCTCGCTGCATCGAGTTTTTTGGTCCACAGAAAGCAGAATATAAATTAGGTAGTGTCATGAGCAGTGCAGCGGAAACATTTCAGACGATAGTCAACGAGCGGCGATCCATCCGCGCGTTTAAATCTGACCCGGTAAGCAGAGAGATCATCGATGCCGTGTTTGCACCCGCGCTCCGTGCGCCGAGTAACTGCAACACTCAGCCATGGTTTGTGCATATTGTGACGGGGGACAAGCTCGAGCAATTACGCGAAAAGCTGCCGGCTGCCTTCGCCATGGGTGATGTAGCACCTGACTTCCCTTACGAGGGTGTCTACGAGGGTGTCTACAAGGATCGTCAATATGGTGCTGCTAAGGCACTCTACGACGCGCTTCAAATTCCACGTGAGGAAAAAGCCAAAAGGCAGGAGTGGTTCATGGGCAACTTCCGCTTTTTTGATGCGCCGGTTGTTGCTTTTTTCATGTTACCCGATGGCTTTGGTCTGCGTGAAGCCTGTGATTTGGGGATGTTCACTCAAACAGTGATGCTGGGCCTAACTGCTCAAGGCCTGGGGTCGTGCCCGCAGACCGCACTTGGCTTCATGGCAAAGCAGATTCGCGAAGTGATTGACATTCCAGAGCATCACAAGCTGATGTTTGGTCTGTCGTTTGGTTATCCCGTGGATACACCAATCAATGATGTCGTGACAGATCGAACAGATCTTGAGTCAGCTGTAACGTTCCACAGCTAGGCAATCACGCTATCGATGCTTGCCGGTGGATGAAACGATTAGCTCTCGCTGGGTCTCGAAATAAAGCCTGATACTTCCAGCTGGAATCCAGAGATTGCATTGAATTTGATCGGCGCGGACATGACTTTCATGTTCGTAACGCCCAGGTGGCGAAGTATCTGTGCGCCAGTGCCAATAACTCTATAGTTCTGGGGAGGTGCGTCCGCTGCGGCTTCACCTGCGAGCTCTGCGATATTACGCATGATCGCCTCTGGAGACTCCCAGCCACCCAGCATGACGACAAGTCCCCGTCCTTGCTCAGCGATATAGGCCATGGCGGATTCGTAAGACCACCCCTGCGATCGCTGTGGCAGCCTTGTCCCCAGCACATCGCGGAGTGTATTGATGGGCTGTATGCGGACCGGTAGGTCCGCAGCCGTCAGGTCGCCCTGGTGTAACGCATATTGAATATTACCATCGACCAAATCTTCGAATGTCGTCAGCGTGAACTTGCCCCACTGTGTGTCGATGGGGAATTCGCCAGTGCAGCGCACGGACTGCTCGTGCAAGGCGCGATACTCAATAAGATCGGCAATGGTTCCGATGCGAAGATTGTGTTTTTTCGCAAATACCTCTAACTCAGGCCGTCGCGCCATCGTGCCATCTTCATTCATGATCTCGACAATGACGGCGGCTGGCTCACAGCCAGCCATACGCGCGAGATCCACACCCGCCTCCGTATGACCTGCACGTTGAAGGACACCACCGGGTTTGGCGACCAGGGGGAAGATATGTCCAGGTTGCGAGATGTCAGAGGGCGTCGCATCGGCTTTCACGGCCTCAAGAATGGTATGTGCACGCTGACGTGCGCTGACGCCGGGACCGATCGAGTGCGTCGCATCGATCGATACTGTGAAATTGGTCTCGTGCTGAGAGCGGTTGTCACGCACCATGAGCGGGATGCGCAGCAGTCGGGCACGCTCCGCGGTGATGGGCATACAAATTAGACCGCAGGCCTCACTGGCAAAGAAGTTGATAATCTCTGGTGTCGCTTTCTCGGCAGCGATTACAAGGTCTCCCTCGTTTTCTCTGTCTTCATCATCCATGAGGATGACCATCTTACCCTCGCGAATGTCGTCCAAGATATCCGGAACCGTATCGAGGGCCATCTTAACTCTCCTGCTTTAGCACGATCTTTTACTGCCTTTCTCTAGTTCTCTGTTAACACTTCTCAATTGCAACGGCAGTAGCCTCACCACCACCAATACACAGAGCGGCAACACCCCGTTTTTTGTCATAGTGACGCATTGCGTGCATGAGCGTGACGATAACGCGAGAGCCCGTTGAGCCAATAGGGTGACCCTGGGCGCAAGCACCGCCGTGTACGTTTACTTTACTGTGATCGAGGCCGTGGGCCCTCATTGCCAGCATGGTGACCATGGCAAAAGCCTCGTTGATCTCCCAAAGATCTACGTCATCAGCAGACCAACCGGTTTTATCGAGCAGTGAAGCAATGGCATCAACGGGCGCCAAGGTGAACTCCGCCGGCAGGCGGCTCGAGCGCGCATGTGCAACGATCTTTGCTATGGGCTTCAGGCCATGTGCTTTTACCGCTGATTCGCTCGCCAAAATTAGTGCGCTTGCGCCGTCTGAAATGGATGAAGCGTTGGCCGCGGTGATGGTGCCGTCTTGTGCGAATGCCGCGCGCAAGCTTGGAATCTTGTCGATGCGACCTTTGTGCGGCTGCTCATCATCCACTACCGTTATGGTTTCGCGCCGCGTTTTGACCTCTACGGGCGCAGTTTCTGCCTTTAGAAGACCTAGTTCGATGGCATTTTTAGCGCGTGTCAGGCTTTGAATCGCAAAGTCATCCATGGCTTCTCGCGTAATACCGTACTCATCTGCTGTCGCCTGAGCAAAACTACCCATAGCTCCACCTGTGTAGGCGTCTTCCAAGCCATCCATGAACATATGATCGTAAATCTTAGTGTGACCCAGACGCTGTCCCGCGCGGCCTGAGGGCATCAGGTGCGGTGCGTTCGACATGCTCTCCAGACCACCGGTGATAGCAATGCTATTGGTGCCGGCACGGATACTGTCGATGCCAAAGATCGTTGCCTGCATGCCACTGCCACAGGCCTTATTTACGGTAACGGCACCCACGTGGTCTGGCACACCGGCAAAGCGAGCAGCCTGGCGCGCCGGGCACTGCTTGAGTCCTGCAGGCAGTACGCAGCCCATAAAGACTTCATCAATGGCTGCTGCATCGAGATTGGCGCGTTCCACCGCGGCTTTAATAGCGGTGCTACCTAATTCTGGTGCTGAGACGGAGGCAAGATCGCCCATCAGCCCACCCATGGGTGTTCTGGCACCGCCCACGATATAGATTGCTTCTGACATGTTGTGTCCCATTGATGCGTTAGTTTGATTTGGGTGAGGATTAAGCCATAGGCGCGATGGCGTCACAATGCGAGGGCGCACTCAAATAGGTGAAAACACTTTTCCTTTTACGGCTTTACGGTATTCCGATGGACTTAATCTATTGGCCTTTTTAAATTGCCGAGCGAAGTGTGCCGAATCAACCATGCCCACCTCCGCTGCAACCTCGGTGATGCTCAAATTGGTTGTTCTCAAGAGCGACTCCGCTTCTGATAACCGCAGGTTGAGCAAGTACTGCCAGGGCGTTGTACCCGCGGCGCGTTGGAAGCGGCGCGTTAAAGTTCGCTCTGACAAGTCGAATCTCGATGCAATCGAAGCCATGGACAGTGACTGGGTGAATTTTTCCTGTAAGTACATCTGGACATCCAGAACTACCTCATCGCGATGCTCTCGAATCATCTGGGAGCCCAACTGCGTTGATTTGAACCGGCGACGTATCTCTGGAGAAAACTGATTTTCCACGTGGCGCGCGACATTGGTGTTGTAGAAATTACCCATAAGGTAGACCAGCAGGTCACTGATTGAGTTGACACTACCTGCGCAGTAGAGGTTGTCAGCCTGCACAATGAGCTCATTGCGACGCAGATCAACAGCGGGGTAGCGCGCGGCAAACTCGTCCAGCCAATACCAGTGCGTGGTAGCTGGCTTCTTATCGAGAAGTCCTGTCTCCGCTAGGAGAAAACTGCCTGTGCCCACGGCGGCGATAGAAGAGCCTTGATTGACCAGCTTTGCGATGAAATGCACCAGCTCGGGGTGGCGCTTTATTAGACGACGCGGATCTCGCCAAATCGCCGCGATGACCAGGAGATCCAGGGAAGCTGCTTCAGCGATGGGTTGCGTCGTGATTTCGAGACCACCGCTGGTCTTGATCAGTCCGCCATTGGGGGAAAACAGGGCGACGGGTAGCTCGTCAGAGCCGTTACTTTGGCCACTGGCCTGTGCGGCAGCCATGGCGAGCTCGGAGGGCAAAGAAACCGAACTTGCTAACGCAAATTCGTGGACAAGTGCACCTATTCTTGGTGCTCGTCTGGATTTTTGTCTCGTTCTGCGAAATTTTTCCGTCGGTTTTTTCATGATTCTTGTCTGTAAAAGACAAATCATATCGACGTCGCTATTTACAATCCAGAGCATTGCAGTGTGTTCGTGGTAATAAAATATGGCAAAGCTGCCCATCATTGTTGCGTCCGGGGGGATCAATACGGCGGGAAGGACCTCCCATCGGCATGCGCACAACCGACTTGTGTTCGATTCGCTAGATCAGACTAAGCGTAAGGAAACAGCGCGCGCATTGAAGGTAATGATGGATGCTGAAGACGTCGACGAGGTGCTGGATGGCACGCTTATCCGAAAAATAGAGGGTACCCACTTTGATCCCCTTGCTATCCCTGCAAATCACAGGTTCCTAGTTGAAGATGTTCACGGCGTTGTCAATCTCACGCCTGATGGTTTTGCTACATCACGCGCTACTGACGCACTGCGAGGTTTGTCTTCGGGCGACATGATTTATGTCGCGTCCGAGCGCGAATTTGATGTTAGCGTAGCGGGTCAGTTGCCATCGGGCTTTGATCCGGGCGCACTTTACACCTCCCGTAATCATCCTCGTGGGCTGCAGATGTCGATCTATGCCATGTCGGACGCATTAGCAGATTTGGGGCTGGATTGGGATCAGTTGACGGCGGACGTATCGCCCGATGCAATCAGTGTTTATGTGTCGAGCTCAATGGGCCAGCTGGATGAGGCTGCAACGGGCGGTATGCTCACAGCCGCACTGCGTGGTGAGCGTGTATTAGCGAAGAATTGTCCCTTGGGCTTTGCTGGAATGCCGGGCGACTTTTTGAATGCCTATGTACTCAAGTCGTTTGGCCAGACGGGTCCTGCGCTCGGTGCCTGCGCTACGTTCCTCTACAACCTTCAGCGGGGTGTCGACGATATTCGGTCTGGGCGAGCGCGTATTGCCGTCGTAGGTGCCTCTGAGGCTCCGATACTACCATCTTTAATGGATGGCTATGTGGCCATGGGCGCCCTAGCGACGGATAAAGAATTGAGAGCTTTGCAAGGTATCGACGCAGACGGATCAGTTGATTATCGCTCAGCCTGTCGGCCCTTCGGTAACAACTGTGGGTTTGTTATGGCGGAGTCAGCGCAGATTCTCGTATTGATGGATGACGAGTTGGCGTTAGAACAGGGCGCGCCTGTTCTAGGTGCAGTGCCTTTTGTGTCTGTACATGCGGATGGCGCCAAGAAATCTATCCCTGGCCCCGGCCCGGGCAATTATCTCACCATGGCCCGCGCTGCGCAGGCAGCGCGAGACATTATAGGTGATACCGTTTTTCGATCACAGGGCTTGGTCATGGCGCACGGCACCGGTACACCGCAGAACAGAACCACTGAGTCAGCTATTATGAGTACGGTTGCAAAGGCCATGGCAGTTTCGAACTGGCGCGTCTCGGCAATTAAGAGTCACACTGGGCACTCCTTGGGCGCCGCCGGTGGCGATCAGTTCTCCGCACTATTGGGCGTATGGGACTCCGGCTGGATACCCGGTATCGGCACTATTGAGGAAGTTGCTGAGGACGTTGAGACCGACAGACTGAGCTTTTTGCTCGACAATGCACCGACTGACCAATGCGCTTATTCATTAATTAATAGCAAAGGCTTTGGTGGCAACAACGCAACAGCAACAGTAATGAGTCCAGCGGTGTCGCATTCTTTGCTAAAAGGTTTGCACGGAGGGCGGGCACTCGATGTGTGGCAGGCGCGTTTTGAGGAGACTCAGAAGCGGCGACAAGATATCGAAGATTCACGCCTCTCTGGCGATTGGCAGCCACTCTATCGGTTTAACGACGGTGTGCTCGATGATAACGATATCGTGGCAGAGGTGGGTAAGCTAAGGATGGGTGATATTGAAATTTCGACCAACAATAGACTTATGCCGCCCGATTGGCTTCTCGAGACATAGGAAGCTGACTCCTGTTAGACTTACAGTATGAATGATAACAACTCATCCCCCATTCAGTTGCTCACAGAGCGCGTATCGCATGCGAGGCTCGGTTTACCAGGGCCCTCGCAGGATGAGCTCGACACCATTATGCGCGCCGGTATGAGGGCGCCCGATCATGCCATGCTGCGGCCTTGGCGCTTTGTTGTCGTGGAAGGTGAACGTCGGGACGCCCTCGGCGAGGTATTTAAAGAAAGCCTGAGACTCAGAGGTGTAACCGACGGCGCACGGCTTAACAAGGCGCTGGAGGCGCCACTGCGCGCTCCTGTCGTTATTTCGGTGCTGCTCAATTTCAAGGATCACCCAAAGGTTGAGCGTAATGAGCAAATTGGATCCGCAGCTGCTGCCACGTATGCCGTGTCGCTTGCTGCAAATGCGCTGGGATTTGGCTCAATTTGGCGAACGGGTCTGTATGCCACCGATCCGCACGTGATCTCCGCGCTTGGTGGTGGTGACGAGGATGAGGTGACGGGCTTTCTCTACATAGGCACGCGTGAAGGCCCTTCAAAACTGACTCCAGAGCTTGACCCCGAGGATTACATCACCCACTTTTAGGGCCCATGGTAGAGAGTGTAGTAATGCGGTTGTTTCGATCTGTCTGGGGTCAGTTTGTCATCATTGGGTTAGGTCTCTTTCTTCTAGACCGAACTTTTTTTCCAGAACCTAAGCCTGTAATTGGGCCACCTAATGCTGAGCGTGTAGCGCTTCAAGCTGACGCCTTGTCCCAGCTTCAGGGAGCTGAGCTTAATGAGTCGCAAGTGGTTGCCATCAAAGACCATGAAATACGCAACGAGCTTCTTTTTATTGAGGCACTGGACCGAGGTTTTGTTGAGCAGGATCAAGTGGTTCAGCGCCGTCTCATACGCAATATGCGTTTTATGGACCCTGAGCGGGATGTCGACGATGAAACGCTACTGACTGAAGCGTTCGAACTACGGCTGCATCTTTCAGATGAGGTGATTCGCAGACGCTCGGTACAGGTGATGGAGACACTAATTGTGGCCAGCCTCGGAAATGCGACAATTACCGAGCAGGATCTTCAGCTTGAGTACGAGGCGAAACGGGACAATTTCCAGGTGCCTGTGCGCTACAGCTTTACCCATGTTTTTCTGCGCGACGACGCGACCGACGAAAAGCGATCGAACCTACTTGCGCTGCTCGGTGATCGTGCAAGCCCTGAGCAAGCCCGTAAGGTGGGCGATGTTTTCCTCGCTGGCTATCAGTTTGAGGAGCGTAGCCTCCTCGAGATTTCTCGTCAGTTTGGCGATGACTTTGCTTACGGCTTTGCATCGCAAGCCGAGTCACTCGGCGAATGGGTGGGGCCTATTAAATCTATCTTTGGTAGCCACTGGGTATGGGTCCATGACATTGCAGAAAGCCGAGTCAAAAGCTTCGCCGAAGTAGCGCAAGATCTGCGTCGTGATCTGCGTCGGGATTTGGATGATCAGGTCATTCAAGATTGGGTCGACGAGACACTCCAGCAGTATGAGGTGCGACTGTGATGAGAGTCATCAGCCTTTTGCTTCTGCTGATAGCCCCGCTTGTCGCGGAGGCGCACCGGTTTGCTCCTTCGGCCCTCGATGTCAGGGCGCTCGCCAACGGGGAAGTATCAGTGGTCTGGAAAACCCCCGCGCAAGCGACGTCTAATGTGCCTATACTCCCGGTCAAGCCAGACGGGTGCGAAGTGCTAGCTGAGACACCCTGGTTCCCTGAAGGGACCGGTAAGGTGTTGCGACAGCAATGGGCCTGTGCTGGTGAGTCGCTCGAAGGGTTTACCCTAGGTGTTTCCGGATTGGCTGCAAATCAGTCGTCAGCGGTGGTGTCCGTAAGACCTCACCCGGATATCTTCTTTCAGGAAGTGCTCACGGCCGATAACCCAAGCTTCACTGTGCCCGCACAACGCTCGGGCCTGGCTACAGCACTGCACTATCTGTGGTTGGGCGCTGAGCACATCGCGATTGGCACTGATCACCTGTTCTTTGTGGCAGGTTTATTGTTGTTGGTGGGTTGGGGCGCAAGGCTGGTTTATACGGTAACAGCCTTCACAATTGGTCATAGTATTACGCTTGTGCTGGTATCTCTGGGGTTCGCGACCAATCCCGAAGCACTTATCGAGTGGCTGATTGCCGTATCAATTTGGGTGCTGGCAATAGAGTTGTCTAGGCCCGAGCATAAAAGTCGACTGTGGGACAAACCCTGGTATCTAGCGGGCGGATTTGGGTTGCTACACGGTATGGGCTTTGCCGGGGCCCTGGCGGAGACGGGCTTGCCGCAAATGCATCTACCGACGGCGCTCTTATTTTTCAACGTGGGTGTCGAGGTGGGTCAGCTAGCGTTCATTGCATCGCTGACCCTAGCCGGTTCTATGATCTCAAAAATCAGTAGGGCACCGTGGCTGCAAATTGCGCCCGTGTATTTAATGGGCGCTGTTTCCACGTTTTGGGTATTGGACAGAACCGGCTCGCTTTTTGGGTAACTCTCTTTGAGTAACTGTCGCGAGCCAGATGGCTAGAATCAGTCGGGACTTCCAGGCCATTTAGTCATGGGCACCATAGGGTGAAGCGCTAGCGCGATGCCTTCCCTGACGTGTTCCTCATTGCCAAGAATCTCGCGCCTTCTTACAAAACCTGAGCCACTACGTACATCGACGGCCTCATTGAGCGCCATGCCGCCTTCGCCGCTGAACAATAATTTGAGATCGGTATTGAAGACCGAGATGCGTATGGTAGTTGCTGCTACCGGCGCGCCCCAGTTGAAGTTCACCGACACGCCATCGCCTGCGCCCTGCGTTGGTGGCTTGCGGCTAACGCCATCCCATCGCGCAACGCGGTTAACGCCCTGAGCAAAGTAAGCGTCCTTCTCGAGAAGGTCAGTGAACACCAACGCATCAATGTTGGAGCTCTCCGTAATCTGATCACGCACTGTCTGGACGATGCGGGAGAACGTTCGGCTGTTCACCCGACCCGTAGTGGGGTCGACTGGGTTACCGAACATAGAGACAGCGTTACGCCAGCGCTGTGAGAATTCGCGCGAAGAGACGACCTCCCAGCCATGGCTCTTAAGTGCTGCGGCCACCAAAAGATCTACGTCTTTTTCCCGCTTTTGCAGGTACTTCCGTGAGGGAGACCCTAAGTTGACGTCCGCAATAACCACGCGTTTGATATTGGCCGCGTCGAGCCCCTGTTGATCGATCTGGTTAGTCACGGTTGTTGGGTTGTAACCCGAGCCGCTAACGGTTCCCGATGCACAGCCATTCACCAGTGTAAGACAAACAAGCACAGCGGTAATATAGACAGCAATTGGTCGATTATTTGTTTTAAACATGCGTCCCCCAGAACGACATCGAATGTGGCAATGTCGGGATCGTAACAAAGGAGCACTGTGAGTGGCAGAGCAATTACATGTGAAAACCTCGGGGGAGGGCGATTCAAACGTCGTTTTGCTTCATGGACTTTTTGGGTCAGGCAAGAACTTAGGCCAAATCGCACGCGGCCTGAAGGAAGACCACCGAGTACACAGCGTCGATTTGCCAGATCACGGTAGATCCGACTGGCTGCCCCAGGCATCAATTCAGGACTATGCGCGTTGCGTGGCAGCGTGGATGACCGATCAGCAACTGGCGAAATTTAGTGTTATCGGTCACTCATTGGGTGGGAAGGTGGCAATGCAGCTAGCGGTTAATCGTCCAGAATTGATCCAGCGACTTGTCATTCTCGATATTTCACCCACGTCGTATAGCATACGGCGACACGATCACATATTTTCAGGTCTCAACGCGGTGAAAGCAGCTGGCGTTAAAACCCGGTTCGAAGCCCGCGAGGTCTTGTTGGAGCATATGGATGAGTCCTCGGTTGCCGACTTCTTATTGACCAGTGCTTACACAGATGACTTCGGGTTGATCGATTGGCGGTTCAACCTGGCGCAATTGGAAATAGACTACCTGCAAATGTTGTCTGGCATCGAAGTGCAGAAAGCCCGGGGGTTACCATGTCAAATACCCTCTTTAGTGATACGGGGGGCTGACTCCAGCTACGTGACAAAAACCACGAAACATGACTTTGCGCATTTATTTAGTGCTCTTGACGTTGTAACCGTTAAGGGCGCGGGGCATTGGTTGCATCAGGAGCAGACCGAAAAAGTACTCTCAATTATCAGGCGTTTCATCGCACCATAAAAGTGCACTGCAGATTCATCAAAAGTGTCCACAAAAGCTGTGGATAATTTAGTGGGTAATTTGTTTGTTCGATGAAGAAGCCCTTTAGACAAGGGAATCCAAACAAATTGGTTAAATTTTAACCAATGATTATTTTTTTATTAAAAACAATGAGTTATAAATAAAATATTAAGTAGTTTGAAGGCAGTGGCAACTAAGTACGCCCTAAGTCGGCGGTTCGTTCGTGGTGTGCATAACCTTTTTCCATGAGTCAATAGGTTTTTTAAAAAAAAATAAAAAAAATCATGGAAGGGCGATCCGGTCAGCGATGAACTAAAGACCTACTCGCCACGATAAATGCAGCCAACAGTACAAGTTTCCTTGATTTCTACCGCTAGCAGTATGGGAAGTTTTGGTTTTAGGCGGGTCCATATCCAACGCGCTAAATTCTCGCTGGTCGGGTTTTCAAGTCCTTCGACTTCATTAAGGTAGTAGTGGTCGAGCTTTGCGAGTATGGGCGCAAAGGCTGTATTGATTTCATCGAAATCCATTACCCAACCTGTATCAGGATTAACTTCACCATCGATAGTGAGTCGCACGAAGTATGAATGACCGTGCAAGCGCTCGCAGGGATGTCCAGCAGGAACCATTGGCAGGCGGTGCGCTGCTTCGAAGCGAAAGTCTGTATACAGTTCCACGGTTGTTGCTCGTGCCCATCAATCGAGCGCGAAGTTTACACAAGTTGGTCGTGTGTAGTCAGGCACAGCAGAAAAAATGCGGTCTTATTTGTGAAAGGTAATTGACACCTATGCAGGCGCCTCTATAATCGCCGATTCGTTGCCAGGGTGGTTAGCTCAGCTGGGAGAGCATCTGCCTTACAAGCAGAGGGTCGGCGGTTCGATCCCGTCACCACCCACCAAATTTCCTCGGAGTTTGGATCTATCGACACCAAACGTGTCGGCTACCTGGAGCGGTAGTTCAGTTGGTTAGAATACCGGCCTGTCACGCCGGGGGTCGCGGGTTCGAGTCCCGTCCGCTCCGCCACTACCCCGTTTACTTACAACCGGTACACTAAAAAATTACCCTCCGCTTGCTAGGCTAACGCTTTGGCGCCATACCCGATGCACAAAGACCCGCCCAACCAATCCACATTACGAACAGCATAGTTAGGTACACAGCTCCAAGCCGCCATTGGCTTGGGAAGTAAGCCCCAAACCCAATAAGTACTAAAAGATACCAGCCGCACTGACGAGACCATTGCCTGAACCCCAACCAGAAATCACCGCCTGTCATGAGCTCGTGTGACGTGGGTTGATCGGCCGCGCTGGGAAACAGTAGTTTTGGCACCCACGCCACCAGCAGCATGGCAAACAGGACCCAGATTATCTCTGTATGCATAACAACTCGCTTTCGGCCACGTGAACATTGAGTATCAGTGATAAAAGGTTCGGCGCCTTAAAACAATCTTGAAAGCGTCTTAATGTGATGGCAAATATGAAAACCAAGCAGATATTTA
>Ga0160423_10000919_pt1 | contig 24509 bp, 21 predicted proteins | sample CRUFie14St8metaG_FD_108191 | JGI IMG/M metagenome (GOLD analysis project Ga0160423, IMG submission 108191) | Marine microbial communities from the Costa Rica Dome - CRUD Field 142mm St8 metaG | ecosystem: Environmental > Aquatic > Marine > Oceanic > Photic zone | place: Costa Rica: the Eastern...
CCGACCAATGATCGACCAATGACCGACCAATGACCGACCAATGACCGACCAATGACCGACCAATGACCGACCAATGACCGACCAATGACCGACCAATGACCGACTAATGACCGACCATTATTATCCCTACTTCGCCCATGGAAGCAGTACGCGATGAGGCAATAAACCGTTGGTTGTTAACATTAGTGCTGGACATGTGTGCTACGCACCGCCTACCGCTGAACTTGACACGACCACGAACTGTGACTCATGTAACTAGCTATCGCTCATTGTTGTCAACCGCTTCACCACGATCGTTATCGTAATTCCATGCTGCTCTCCACCACGTCCCGTGAGAGTGTGTATTGCATACTGGGATAGCGTACAAGCTTGGGTTTATAACAGTATTCCGTAGGCCTTTATAGTAATCCGCGTTTTTATCGCCTAAGTCATCCCACTCTGTGAGTGCATGTGCCTTGCTTCTCACACGAACCGAATTACGAACCCATTTGTGGTTTTCCGTGTCAATCCAGTCGTCGTCTGTGATAGCTTTTGCCTGTGTCGTACCCATTTTCAATATCAGTTACACCCATATAGATATATTAAAATCCACTAAAGTAATATGTGTCTTTCTTTCGTGTGGAACAATCCTATAAATAATAGCGTGTATTTATTCAGCCGACTCTCATGGACGCACCCACCATACCTGAGGAAATAAAGAAGGAAGGGCCCACTCATATTGGGCTTGGCAGCGTGACAGCAGAGGATATGTGCGTGCTGATGGGGCGGGTGCGCACATTGGAAGCACAACTACAAGCGATGCAGATGGGGTTCAACCGACTTCAAGCAGCACTGCAGCCCACACTCAGCCAAAGGGGTGCTTGCGCAGATCGAACTGGTGTCGGGCCCGGTACGGGGGGTTCTTAATTCATTTTTTTGGTCATCCGCAAGCGAAGTGAGATCACATGTACAGTTTTATGCAATCGGGGTTGGTTGCGAGTGGCACTCAAGGCCAGACGGATGACTTGCTTGCTGTTCAAGCCGCTTTGTTGGTTTTCCTTAATGATGCCATAGTGTTTAGCCACCTGTTGTACTGCTGCTGGGCATACAACAACGACGCAAGTGGTGGTGAGCCAGACACGGACTTGTGTAGAGATAAAGTGCATGAATTTTCGCTGATCGCACTCAAAGCAAAAGCACTTCAGGGCATAGATGTCAACGAAAACAATATGCCTCAAATAGAAGCGTACATGAAGCAAATTAAAGAACTAGGTGGTGCCATTGACGTGATTGACAACATCGATACACTTGTTGACGGCCAGGCAGACAACGTGAAGGGACGTATGGACAGACTGGACCAGCAGATTGCGGCCTTGAGCGTCGAGCAACGGCGTGCGATCATAGTCAGTGCTGAGCGTGCAGCGGCCAACTATGCGACATGGGCACCGGTTCATCCGGTTTCTGTGTCAATCAAGAACTCGATCACCGCCTTAGAGACCCTTTTCAACGCCGGCGAAATTCAATCACTGTGAACACTAAAGCAGCAGCAAACAGCGCACAGCCCACTGCTTCGGCGTAATATTGAAGCACGCGAAGGCTAGCAGAATCCGTCGTTGACATAGCTGAAGATGCCGCTAATATAGCAGTAGCCATGACCATGTAAAAAACACCTACTCGTACCTCAGTCGGTTGTGTATACGCATAGAATAATAACGTAACCGTCGATACTAAGGTACGCACCGCCGCAAACACTTGCTGGTTTTTATCCAGTGTCATTCTTGGCACTTGGTGTATATCGTACTATTTCCGGGAAATCACACATTAGCATATTGTGCTCAGCAACACATACAAATGGCAAATTGTGTAAGAAGGCGACAGATGCAAAATTGTGCGAATGATGATCAACGAGTCGTTGGGCCGGCACAGTTGCAGCAGGAAAACCCCACACGCAGAGTCATTTACATTGCTGCGTCTTCTGCGCTTGTGTTATTGACCTTGAAGTATCTGCATGATAGCGGCCTGATGGACCGTCTTACTGCAAGTGTACAGCACGCACGCGCCGCAAAGGATCCCACGAGGGTTGCGGCAAGTGGGCCGACGACAGCAGAACGTGTAAAGGAAATGATGCTCAAGATGGACGTACGCATATATGGTAGTGATAGCTGCCCGTGGAGTCGAAAGCAGATCGCCGATCTGGGTATCGATAGCACGGATACCCGCTTATTTGTCGATTGTGAAAAGCACCCATCTGAGGCGGTGGGTGTGGAAGCATACCCGACATGGCGTATGAAGGGTAAGACCGCAAAGTTGGGTTACATGTCCGCTGAAACCGCCGTGCAGGAGCTGCAGCAGCGCCTTTATAGCGCGTATGATTGGCAGCAGAGCCAGCCCCCAGCCGCCGCCCCATCACCGTCACCACCGCAAGTGGAGGACGTCACAGACTCGGTCGTACAGAAACCACCCCCCAGTGTCATTGAACTATCTGTCGACCGGAAGAAACCAAAAAAGGTCGTCATCAAGGAGGAACACGACGAGGTTAAAGCACAGCAAGACGAGGCTGAAAACCCCCAAGAACCTGAACCTGTTGTTCAGCAATCTGAACCTGTCAAAACACCGTCGTCCCCTCGGTCAGTGGCTGAGCTCCCTGTTCCACCTCGGCGGATTGTTCTCTCGGCGGAAGGTGCTGCTGCCGCCTTGTCTGCTGGTGTGTCACAGGCGACTTCCACTTCTTGAGTCCGTGTCTCTCCACCGACGCAAAAAGGTGTGCCAGGCTATCTGCGAGGTCATCGCGCTTGTGCTGTGTGGCCCAAAATGATGCCCATTTCCCCCATGTGGCGTCCTCCTTGGCCTTCGACGCGATTGTGCGGGCTGCCCATGCCACTGCAGCTTGCTTTCTCGCGGCGTATGATCTATTGTTTCCGCCGATGCCCAGTATACCATGTGTCACACGAGCGCTGACGAATTCAAGGTGCACGTGTGGTGCGTGCGCGAGTAGAGCCGCCTGTATTGCGTGACTCAGACATTTCATACGCGTGTTCGCAACAGGCTGCTGTTCGATGTACACAAATCGTATATCTGGGTTTCGTGTGTATAGTTCTGTGGCCCATGCGGCCGCGGACTTGACAAGGCTAGCTATGGGTGCTCTTGTGCTACACAGGACGGATACTCTCCACTCGCATAGGATCGAGTTGTCACTATCGTACACGCAATGCGCCAAATTACGAGAGCCACAGTCAATCGAAACGATAACGACCATAATAATAAGATAAGGATACATAAATCTATTTACACATGAACATGACTACACTATACGCCACCGCGGCTACCACGACCCACGTGTTTGTGTTGCCGCCTAACACCGGCAGCATGCGCGTGTTCGCCTCGCCGCGAGAAAGTGCATAGGCTAGCGCGGGCAAGGCTTTAATGACCTGAGCCGCGAGTATGCGGTCCACTTTCAACTCCATCAAGGGGACTGAGGCAGCAGCCGCCGTGAGACTATCTTCGTGTGGTGGCTCGGGTAGCATGAGACTCAATATTTCGTGGTCACGTGGTTTTTGTTGTTGTTGTGGCCTTACCATCATCATCGTTCCGAGGTAAATGCCAAAAACAAGCACACTACTCACACCTGCAACCCAGCGGTAAGATCTGTGTCGCTCTTCTTGTTTCTGTTCCCATCTTGTGTGTATGTGGTTTAGTAGGTGGCCAAGTGCAGGGCGCCTGGCCCGCATAGTAGTCGTAGTGTACGTACGGTGTGGTACCAAGCAACAATAGTGTTGCTCACGCATGTGTGTTGTTACCGCGACGGTACGATGATGTTGCCGTTGTGTGGACACCCCCAGCTTCTGTCGTGGATATTGTGAACTGCCGTCGTAGTAAACATACACTGCCTGACCCAAGCGGCGTGAGGCTACCACGACGGCTAAGTAAAATACCACTGCGGCCACCCCCACGAGTCCATCCTCGGCCGCGGACGGGGCCTTCTTCGTACCATGCTGTGGTAGAAGCATGCATACGGCCGCGCCAACCAGCGCCAACTCGCGCACCGATAAAGTCTAGACCACCGTGCTCCACTCCACCCCCGCTAACACGCCATAATTCAGTCGAGATACGCGACCGACCACCGCGGACCTGCATAGTGACACACTGGTATATTGCCCCGTTGCGTGCCCAACGTGGTGGAATCAACTGCGCAATCACGCCCATCCACCCACGGGTGCGAATGCTACGGTGTTGTGTACTACGCACACGTCCTCTGCGTCGTGTCATGTTGTGCCCAGAAAAAGGCGAGCCAACGCATTAACCACAGTTGACACATGCGTCATACACTTGCCGCCACTGTACCCACGGCAGTGATCTCAACGATGCGCTGGGACGTGTTTATTTCTCATGATTGGGACGCCAGGTCGCCTGCCTCGGATCTGTGCCGACTTTTGGAACGCGCCGGGATCACAGCTTGGCACGATGCTACAGCATTGCACGGTGACATCGTGCATGCTATGACGACGGGTATTGATCACGCTGATGTGGTTATCGTTGGTGTCACACATAACTACGTGGCAAAGTGCAGCGAGAGCAAAAACGACAACTGTCAACTGGAGCTGGATTACTCGTACAGGCGCAAGGGAGCAAAGCGGCTCTTACCTGTACTCTTGGAGGGTGGTCTCTGTGACACGGCGAAATGGGGGGGGAAAGTAGGCGCCTATCTCGGTGGAACCTTATACTTCGACTGCTCCAGTACAGCAAAGATGCACATTGCCATCCCGCGGATTATTTGCACTATCCGGCGACTACAGAATAAAACCAGGCGATGGACAGTATTTGTACACATCCCACGTCGTCGCCGTCACTCGCGTGTCACACCGGACAATAACGGAAGATCGTCATCACACAACTGCTGGAGTGTCTCTAGCCCAAAACACCACCTTTGGGTGGCACCTACGACGACGAGCACTGGCAGTCGTGGCCTTCCAGGAAGTGGAGGGGGGGCGTGTGGTGCGGAGGTGTCAACGATCACGTATGGGTGATCCGGTGCGAGTTTTGCAGTGAGCAAGTGCACCATCCAACGCGTGTTTCGTGCACACCCGCGATCGTGTGGTGCAATACGCGCCGTATAAATATACATAGATAAGTCTTTCATTCAATTCTCACGAGTTAGGTTATTAATTGGATATTAAGATCATAACAAACACAAGCAAACTAATGTAATGTAATGTCCCACTTCTTAATTGGCATACTTCAGCGCCATCATACCGCTCATGATACGAGCGATGTTGTAGTTCTGCACGTAGACACGTACATCGACACCCTTGTTGAGCGTACCATAGTAGCACGCGAGCTTTTGCTGTGGAGTCAAACCAGCAGCCTCAGCCGCAAATTCGATCTCGTCAGCAAGCTTGTGGTAGCCACCACCGGCATACGTGTACTGGTGACCCATGTGCGCCTGTGACGCGTGGCCCTTGATAGACAGCTTCAAGGTCGCTGTATCAATACGCGACAAGTTGAGGTTGCCACTTGGCCACCATTCCTTGGGGTGGGCAGCAAACGAGTACATGTAGATGTTCTTGCCACCACCCTCACTTGGATCGCGCAAGGTGCCACCGGCTCCACCGGCTGGAGCAGTGTTAAAGTAGGTCTGAGGCTGAATCACACGACTGAACATGGCGTCTGCCTGGTCAGAGTCTTCACGATCGTGACTGTTCAAGCTCAGTGCCGCCTTGACCATGAGGTCATCGCCGCCCATATGCGTGGCTTCATAACGGAACCAGTTCCGGGTGGCCCGACTCTCAGGGCGCTGGCACACCCAATACATCTGACTGACCGGGTGGTTGAAGTTCAGCTTGCACGACAACGTAAGCATCTGGAATTCAGGCGCAGTCTGAGGCGGGAGATGGAACTCCTGCTCCTGTACCTGCGTGATCAGGTATTCATGGGTATGCGAAGCGAACAAGCGGCGCTCATTGCTGTCCAGGAACACCGTCTGCGCGAGCAAGTAAGCGTCGATCAATTCGCCCGCATTACCCGCAGCGGTCAGCGGGTAACCGGTACCAGATGCATAGGGTACAGCACACGAGCGGGCGCCCATATCGGTTTGCAGACTCTGCCCCGTCCTCCACGCCTGTAGGATGTCATCACCCGTGTCGTTCTTGCAAGGGGCACCTTTCTTGCCCGGGCCGCCCCACGCAGCAATCTGGGTACCATAGGCTACCTTGTTTCCCTGGTAGGTGAGCCGCGCGTCGGTGGGCTTCTCTTGGAAGGCAAATCCACCATTCATGGCGGCGGTTGTCAGCACAGAGTCCTGGACCATCGTCTTAAGCTCGGCCTTTGCAGTGGCGTCGAGCGTCTGCGCACCTACGCCACCCGAAATCAGAGACCCACCAAGCCCGTGCATACCGGTGCAACGCAAACCGATGTTGCGCGCCTCGTGGTCGGTCTGCACAATATCCGTCTGCGAACGCAGCTTGATGTTGACCTTGCAATCGTGGTACTGCAACGCAATGATCGGCAGCACCTGTGTACGGCCGCTTTCGCTGACCTTGTTTCCCGATCGGGTATACCAGAAAGGCAATGGAACCATTACCTTCACACACCGGCCCGTACCTTCCGGGTGATCGGCGTTCCCCACCGCCGACATATGGCAACGCTTTGCATAACCGTCGCGGATGGCTTTCTTCGAGCCGACACTCAGGGCGACCGTGCCTGATGCGTGTGATGAGGTTGTGACGAAATCATTACGCAGGCGGTGTGCGACCGCGCCCTCCGAGGAAGCTACCTTCGTGTAATCTGTGCGCCAGTAACGCCGTCCGGTATGGTCCACCGCCTTCCAGCTGCTTGTATCCGTCGCAGTGGCAATATCATGCCGCTTGTCCCAACCACGTGTGGCTTCCTGACCTTGTGCAGATAAAGCGGTCATGGTGCCTTTACGCGCATCTGCACTCCGTGTTGTCACCGAAGCGTTGTTCGGCCAAGTACCACTCACCGCGTTTGCAGTGGCAGTCACATTAGCCTTCGTTGTCAGGGCCTTGTTCTGCACGCGGCCAAGGGACGACGCAGACAGTGCAGTGTCGTCCGCCATACCCAGTTGATTGTCACTTGCCCGGCGCGTGCCCGTCGTGCCTGCAATCAAATCGGGGCACAAGCCAACAAAGGAAAGGTACTGGTGTGAGCCTGCACCTTGCGTGGAGTCCGAGTTGAAAAGACCATGGGAACTGTCCCACTCGGTGCCGGTAGCGCCGAACCCACCGGTTCCTGTGTAGCCAACCGCCGACGACAGTGGATTGACACGGCTATTACTGCAAGACTCATGGAACGAAAGCGGGTCCAGGTAGCAATCAGTTGTACCGCCTAGTAGCGTGGGCCCAAGAAGCGGAATCCCATCCACCGCCGCAGCACTCGTATCCGCGGCACCCATACCACCAGCAGCGGCGCCCGGTACCGTGCAACGATATTTGTCTTTCGCGAAGCCTTTAGTCCCAGCATTTTGCAGGCTTGTCTGAATGTGAACAGCACCCACGAGGCCGCTGTGTACGCTCCCCGCACCGTCTGCCGCTTTTCCTTTAGCCGGAATCAGCTCCGCGTGCGGCACAGCTGTGCTACTGGCGCTCGTCTTTACCCACAAATTATCGGAGGTGGTGTTGAAGCCAATGCCGGCGTTCGTCGTGTTCACCTTCTCAAACTTGATCTTTCCCGTTATCTCGACGGCGGAGTCGGTGGACGTTGCCGTATCGATCACGCGTTCGTTCGGGCCGACCTTGTTGTACAACACGAATCCGATCGCGTCTGGTGACGGCCTATCCGGGATGTAATCCGGGACGCCGACAGACGGCCCGACGATCACAGCCGCAGTTTCGACGTTGAGAATGGATTTATTGTCAGTGACCGCAGCAAATGAACTGTTTACGGTCTGACCAGCTGCCATAGTAGCAACTCTGATGCAACCGTTGCTTGCATAACCCATTTCTTCGCTGGGTATGATCACGTTGCTATTAGCTGCATGCCCTGTCATGTTTCGGACGGCTTGCGTCACCGGCAAAACGGCACTAGCGGACGATTTTGTTTGCGATTGCGGGAAGAACATACGACTACCTACGCGCTCGAAACGGAGAATAGGCGACCCAAAACTGGTAGAACCGGCGGCACCGTTTGCCTGTAACGCCCGATAGGACGTAGGAGCGCGGGGGTTGTACTTAGACAGCCAGTGGGCGTGTCCCGTCACCCCCTTTCCTTCGTCGGTGCCCGCTGTTCCTCCGACGGGGGTACCGTCGGCGATTGGGCCGACGCTGATGTGCAAACGCCCGTGTGTCCTACGAAGGAGGTCCGTGCCCGTGAACACCAACTTGGCATACCGTGTGAAGCGATTTTCACTGACTGCCACGATGGTTCCTTTTTTAGTTGCGTCTTTGATACTTGGTGCCGGGCGGATGATCCCCGTGCAACCACTGGGCATACCACTTACGGTACCTACAAGGGACTTTTCGTTGCCGGCAATCGCGTAATTTTGCGAATAGAACACTTTACGAAGCTCCGGTTGACCAATAGCTCCAGTACTAACTACATTCGCGCCACCGCCGCGTGGTTTCTCGGAGAATTCCACGGTGCATGTGAACCACTTGCCAAACTGCTCATTAATCTTTGCGGCCATCCGGTAGAAAGCCGCCACGTTTTCTGGGTTTTCAAGCCCGAGCTGAGTTTGGTTGGCTCCGTTACCGCGGCAGAACCCACTCTCCGTACGCACAATCTGGTCGGTTGCCATACCCAATCCCGCACCTAAGGTCGCTCCGCTCAACTCAGTGAAGGTTTCCGTGTACGTGCCAAAGTAATTGCCCTTCAGCGTGTACTGCTCTATGCCTTCGTAACCAGCGCCCCCTTGTCCGACTGCACCAGAAGGCACCCACGTACCAAAGCTCAGTGTCAATGCAGCTTTACCGACAATAGGAGTTGTAACATCAGTTGAGTCGAAATCGCGGTATGCTTCAGTGCTGGCGGCTCCGTTGGCGGCGTTTTTGTACCACTTTTGCAAGAATATAGGGTCCATGTCCACGTGCTTGACGTGGGTGATAGCACCATTGGAATCGTACGTGGCGTGCATCTGGCCCAAACCGAAAATGACTTCGCGCACCTCTCTCACACCCGGGATTGGTGTCTGGTCGCTGTATGCGTAACAGGCCCTTGTTGGGTAGACACTTACATCTTCTGCCGCCTGATCGGAAATCACACCTTCACTCATGTCGGCGTCGATTGCCTGTTTGGTGGCGATGAAGTCGCGCGTGTGATCACAAACACCCACCGTTACCGAGTTCTTGAGCACATCGTCGGACCACGGCATGAGCTGTGCCATCTGGTGTTTCTTCCAAGCAGCCGCGGGTGTTTCGACCAATGCAGTCGAACCAGTAGCAGCAGGCGGTGCGAGCTTACCTGGGTGGTTGCCTGTAGCCTTCTGTAGACGGCGGGGCATGACGGGGTGGTTGGTACCGGCCTGTCCGATGAGGTAGCACTTGGCGACTGCTTCAGGTAGTTCTTCAGTACCATTATTCTTGTAAAACTTCACACGGTATGTCGTGTTGATACTGCATCGCGCGCGCTCGGCGGCGGTGAGGTAGTGTGACGTCTTATCTTGAAGGTCAGTGTGTCGGAGGAAGTTCAGCGACAGTAGCTGGTTGTGTTTCAGCACCGGCCCGTCCAAGCCAGCCGCGTTGGCCTCGTCGATGGCGGTTTTTTCTGCAACCGAATAATGGATGTTGGTGTCCACAGCCTTGTTGGTGGCAGCAGTAGGAAACTGGTTGCCTGACGCCGACAGCAGCTTGTGAACTTTCTTTTCGTATGCAGGCTCGTTCTTGCCGCCACTCGAGGCGTTTGATTTGGGAAGCTTGAGTTCAAAGCGTGCCAGCTTGTACCGCGACAGTTCATTGAGTAGAGGGTTCTGGTGCTCAACGATGGCGTGCGGGGCGGCCGAACCACCGTCATGCATTGGTGCACCGACACCATCACCATACATGAAGAGGTTGTCGTCGCTGCTCGGATCACCGCTCTTGTTGTGCATGAGGTGCCAAATGTGCATGTACTCACCGGAGAACTTGTTAATGCTGTTACCACCAACACTAAACTCGGCTTCCTGGATCATAGCATGTCCAAGCGCGTTGACGTAGCCAACATTGGCATGGTCGTCCCCGGTAAGGAACTGCTGTGCCATTTGTGTGTCGGCCGCAGTGTTGATACTCGCAGCAAGACCGGTCTCGAGACCTGGTGCGCTGGACACACGGGATGGCACGCCAATCTTGCCGCCGCCAGTCAAGGCCGCCTTTCCCTTCACACGTTCGATCGCACCACTCTGCGCGCCAAAGGCACCCACGGAGCCTCCAGCGTTGACGTTCGCGGTCGTTGCAGAGACTGCCGACGCGCCGTTGATGGTGCCGTCGGCGTTTACCGCCGAACTGTCCACCCGATGGTGGTACGGCTTACTGAAGGTGGGGTTGGTCAGTCGGCTGTCCATGACGTTGTGTGCAGGCCCGAAAATACCCTTATTGGTGACTACACCGCGGTTGGCCTTGGCGTACATGTTTGGGGTAGTGTCCACGCCACAACACGGGAGGTATGCACAAAAGTAGGTTTCGGCGAGGAGGTCGCCGTTACGAGGGATGGGAAACGTGATGGTCCGGCCAAACCCGATTTGATTCGAAGCAGCAACCATCACCGCTTGAACTGCGTAATTGGTGTGGCGCCGGAAGGAGCGTTTGAAGAAGGTGTACTGTGGAGACAGGTCCAGGTACACATTCTGCACGCCTTTCGCACTGAGGTTGATAAGTACACCGGTTTGAGTCATGACAATATATGATCTATAACAACGGGTGGTCACCTTAAGCTCAGAAAATAATTCGACCTTAATTAATTGACGCACTTGCGTTTCAGTATAAATAATAAACACCAAACACACAACTGCCCGTACAAATATCTATGCCACTTCGACTGTTAGGTCGGCCCACGTTTGCGCGAGTGACAAGATCGCGGGTCACCGGTGTGCGTTACAGTACCCACTGGCCGGCGCTTCGCGAAGTTCACCGGCAGATGCGCACGGCGTGGCTCGCTTCGCTTATGCCTGCACTGCCCGTAACCACCCTCAGGCGCGTGGTCGAATATATATAATATATATGTGTGTTTTCGACGATAACCATGCCAGGCGACGGTAAGACGGTGTTTATTTTGCTCGTGACCCACCCACCAAATCGAGCGCACGACACGAGAAAGAAAGCACCACGACAGCAAGTTCTGGCGGATGGGGACGACGGTGCTCTGAGCCGATTGGCCAAGGAGTCGTGTGTGCACAACGGGGGTCAACCGTGCCAACTACTCGCTGCTAAGCAACGTATTGCGTGTAGTGGAGAGAACTGCTACGACAGCTTTCACAGGCGGGTGTATTACCCGCAGGACGACGGGCAGTGGAGAGCCGACGATCGTTACTCGTGGGACATGACGCTTGCCAAAACCATGTTATCACTTGCCGTGGCCAACCCTTGATCAATCAATCCTCGAAGAATACTTGGGGATCGGATAGAGCAGCGGGCGTGTTACCCGGCTGTAGTATACGCGTAGTCATGTCGTGCACCACCCGACCCGGTATGCGACCCTCCCGGTGCTCATCTCGGCTTTGTACCGTTGTCAGCGAACGATGGTAGTACGTATTGAAATGGCCACTGCCGGACGGATCGACGTCTGATTCTTGCATGCCACGAATTTCCTTACCCTCAGCGATGTCACGAATGGACGCGCGCGACCAAGGCTCGCGTTCGTAGCGCTGCCGGTAGTACGCTTCATCTCCCATAATGCCCCTCGCGGCAACTGTTTCAGCGACAACGGCCGCCCACCTCCGGTCTGTCTCGTGAGTACCAGTGTCGGAGCCAGCCAACACACCTTTCAGTGGCGAAGGAGCAGGTGGCACAGCGCCGATGTTCAAGAACGCTTTTAGCTGCTCGGTGTGCGCCGTCGGTGATTCCCATATGCTGTTGTTGTGTGTGTGTTGGCCTAACATGGTGTCGTAAAAGTTCGTTTCGAGCGTGTTGTCGATCATATCGGTAGCCACGTAGTCAGCTTCCACGCCCGTGAGTCGTTTGTACTGCTCAAGAGCACTTTGTCGGACTTCTAAGAAAGGAGGGCGGATACCTCTGACAAGGTCGGATCCGGGGTAGACATTATTTGTCTTGACCATGTCGCATATGATAGGTATGATATATAAAAAGTCCGTTTATCGCCCCTTGACCTTTAAGTCGCCCGTAGCTTGGCCAACCCGTTTTTCCGCACTTGACCATCTGCGGTCCACCTCGGGCCACAAGCGAACCGTGAGCGCCCATATGACCAGCACACTCATCACAACCAGTACCGTGGCGTCCATGAACTCTCGGTGTTTTGTGTCGTTTATGTTGAGGCGGCCTACAAGCCAGTCAACGGCGCGAACAACTGGTGAGAGCACCTTTGTACCTACACCATCTGTCGCATCTCCGTTGAGCACTAAACCGACCAGCCGCGCTATGTACGGTGAAGTATTGCAGGCCGAAGCAGCTGCCGTGTCTACGAGGACAAACCACAGAGCCAAGAGAAAGCACAGCACAAGGAAGCGCTCGGGCCATTCGGCGGCAACGCGACGGAGCAAGCGTGAGATCGTGTAGAGTGTTTGTGGTTGAGGGCACGGGTCGTTGTTTGTGGCGGACATGCTTCGGTGGAGAAGCACCGCGATCACCTCCCAGTACACGATAGATCCGAACGCGGCCAACCATACATGCAAGTTCGCGTTGCATTTGCTTTCGGCATACATCACGTTTTGCATGGCTGCAATTGCGATGCTGAAGGTCGCCCAGCGCAGGATCAGATTGCTCGTTTGTCTTGCATGTGATGACTGCATGTGCTGCATTACTGTCGAGGCAAACGCCAATCCATACGTCACTGTCAGAAGACGAACATCGCCACCACTGCCTACGAAACCACCCACGGCGACTACAGTAAAGTGCAGTATGCCACTTGCCGCCTTATGGCTACGGTCTTTGAACCGGCCTTGCGCCTGATCACCCATTCTACCCCCTTACACCGGAAAAATATGTAACCATAAAGAAGGAGCATGCGAGGCTGGGCAGGTCGCACTTATGACGCACAACGCAGGCACCCATTACAACCGAAACGAAACAGCAACATGCGCTTCATCATCGCGACTCCAACAGTCGCCCGCCAACTGCAGCGCACGGCACAGCGATACGCACACCGAAGCAGTACGAAATACGGACGGTGGCAGCAGTATTTCCAGGCATGCAAGAAGGTTTCTGTGGGCGATAGTGAGATGATACTGATCAGGATTGAGAAACGACTCAAACCGTCGCGCCACCAGGGAGTAGTCAGGCGCGTAAAGTACTTCAACAAGCGCCTCACTAAAGTACCTGTGTATACCCGGCCAAGATCGCGGCGGTGAACGTGGCTACACACACATGCCAAAAGTAGTCCAGTCGAATATGTTGTAGCACGTCGGCTTGCAATATACCCACCATCAACACACCTATCGTAGCTGGCAGTCGCGCCATCTCGCCCTTCATTTACTTGTGACTGGATTTATTTTTTTCTGCTTTTGTATATATATTGATTGTGCAATGTACAACGTCGGCTCTGTGGACGACCGAGTCTTTGGTGACACGCGGGCCGCAAAGCAAGTGGCTGCGACAATCATGCCCTCCTTGGCCGCCGAGGGCATCAAGGATGCAGCGAGCACCTACGAGAAAGGCTCGCAAATGGACCGGACTCGTATGACGTTGGCGTCACTGCGTAACTCGGGTGTGTCTTCTGTCAACGAAGGCATGGCTGATTTGGCGCGTGAGCGTAGTAAGAAGGCGACACCGCTCGTTGAGGAGAGGGTGCTACAGGAAAATGTAATGCTGTACACTCCGGGCAGTGCCAGCGCTGAGTCCGGCATTCAGTTTATGCCGCACAGCAACCAGGACGCAAATATGGCAGAACAGGCGGTGATTGACAAGACGAACATTGACAGCATGCTCAAGCCACAATACGCACGTATCGTTATGCCGCAGAACGGGCGAATCAATTACTCGGGGGCGATCGTGAACAACATTATCGTCGAGACAGCGGAGCGTTCCGTCATGACCCGCTTTCGTGGGCGTGAGAACGCTGAGGTGCACGAAGAGCTTCGGTACCACCCTCTTGGCTTTCTCAGCGACAAAACAAACGATAAGTCCATTTGGGCATTCAAGAAAGAAGACCTATCATGGGGAATCAACCCAGACGCTATCGTAACCTCCAACATCGAGTATCTGCCACAGCATGAACAGACTAAAGCATTGGAAGCATCAAAGAGTGCCGACGGGGCCGCACAAGCACTGGCTGACCTGTACGCTCGCTCAGTCGATTTGACTGAATTCGACCGCCTTAAAGAACCCAAACACAGCGACCTCGACAGCCACAACCCCGTTCCTGCACCCGCCGACGATGACGGCGAATACGCTGACGACGTCGACCCCGCGTACTTGAGGCAGCTGCTAGAGAGCAACCGTAGCAGTAACGGTGTCAGCAGAGCCTATGCACCACAAAGGGAGGCGTGGTTTTCAAAACCTCTGATACCAGAAATAAACATGAAAACATAAATGCGGTTTCGCTTGAAAGGCGTGACTCTCTCCTACGTTGGGGTCTTGTATAGTGACAGATGGCGAGTGCTTGGCCGACACTGGACGAATACACAAAATACGAAAACCTTGTCGTCAGTGGCTTAGGCTTGCATACAGCTACCTTTTTAAAGGCGGACGAGGTTGCTGAGCGCCACACCGCTTTTCGTGTCAAGTACACGGACGAAGGCGACAATGGAGGCCCCGCAGTACCGGGTGCTGCGCATGCGGCGTTGCTTAAGATGTTGTCGGACCAACATGAGGTCTTCACGGTGTATTACAGGAAGATGAGGCAGGCCATCGGCAGTAATATAACCGCTCGACAGCTAAGCACAGATAATCATGTTGCACCACCTGCGCCAGTACAGGAGGTGTCATTCAATGAAATATTGCATGAGATGGGTCTATGTGAAGCACTTACGCAGGATGAGATGGACGTAATACACGATGGTTGCCGCGATTACCTGTCAGAGGCATGTAACGTAAAGGCCAGCAGGCGGCCGAACAACGTAACAAAGGCAGCCACACTGACGTGTAATGACTACCATATACCAAAGAATGTCGAATCTGATCTCAGAGAAGCTATCAGCTTGCAGTGTGTTACTGTGATCCGGAAACGCGGTCGCCCCAGCGTCCGTACCCTGCCGCCACCGGAGACGAAGAAGAACGACGCCGTGACAAGCGATGATGTTGACGATCGTATACGTATTGGTGATGTGCTGGAGTCCATGGAGTCAGAGTTCCCCGAAGTGGACTTCTTTGACCCAGACGTGCTTAACGACATCAAAATGAAAGTTGGTTCGATGATGCTGAGCGAGGAGCGGCGCAAGCGCACCAAACGCGCGCGGGACGAGATGGGGCGGAGAGTGTATACCGAGACAGATCGGGACAGTATCACCAGATACAGCCGTATGGCGTTCACACAACATATGAAAAAGCACAAGTCAGCATAGTAACGTTTCACACATGTGCTGCTTTGAGTATATGTCTATTACATATATCCAAGGTGATAATAATGGCTCTTCGTGATTTGTTACGGCATATGTTCGCATGTTTGTATAGCCGCTATACGGGCAAACACAGTGATGCGTACAGCAGAGAATCGTCATATATCACTACCGTTAATGACGCGGATCGGCGTGGTGAATCTTTGATTTGATGTATGATATATTATATTATATTATGGTTTATTATATACAGTACATCATACAATCAATCGATTGAATCAATCATGATCAATAACTACACCGATACACACCCGACCACTGATGCGTCGCTGGATACTCGGCTCAGGATGCTACCTGAGGAGTTTATGGGCAAAGCCGCGCGTGGTGCGGGACTTGGCGGCCCTAATGACCCGATTCAACCATGGCAACAAGATAAAGCAAACGTCATGCACATCAATGACACTAATCGACGTACATTCGCCGACGGCAGGGCACGGGCGAGCGATGCTGCCAAGACGTCAGTTGGTCATTACCGCCTACACGACCGTCAAATCGGTCCGTTGCACCCCATGGATTATGAACCCGACCCAAGCGTAGGCCATAGACAGGTAGATCGCCCAGAATACACAACGAAGCTGTTCGACGACAGATTCAATCGCACCACACCCAGTCGCGCGATTAAACGAGACACACATCTACCTGGACAAGCGGACGCCGACTCTGGATTCCGTCGAACCGTCACTTATTCGCCCGCGCTGTTCACGGCGCGCCCTATTACACGCGGTGTTCGTAATGCGGAGATGCGTGATGTACCGAGCAGGGAAGTACAAGCATCAAACATGGCTGATCTCGGGAAGACAGACAACCCTTTGATGCGGGTGAACCCGCTTCACGGTATGCGCCAAAAGAAGCCGCTATCCGGTACCGAGCAGATGAGAACCGTACCAGATCCTCGTGCTGTGACACGTGATGCTAACGCGTACACTCGTGCGCTGGTGGCCACCGAAGACCGAGACATGATGATGCAGTCGGTGTTGAATCAATTTCATGACAACGAAAACGCCAGTGCGGAAGATCGCAAGTTTTTCGACTACCGCGGCGCTGCAGGTGGGCGCGGAATGGCTGAAAGGCTCGACGGGCTGCCGGCAGAGTCTATCGGCCTAGGCGCTGATATACAACCCCCGCCGCATGATACCATGGGAAGTGACTACGAATTGGTACCAACAGGCCGTACGCGCAACTCAGGTGTGGGCAGTGGATTGCAAGGGTATCACCTAGGCGTCCCAACGCACACACCGGTCCGTAAGCCACAATGGTCCACAAACAGTTACAAAAACACAAATATGATGGATGCTCAGCGTGTTTTCGGTGATGGTGGTACATGGGGCTTTGCCACACCGATCCGGGCGTCCACCAATCGTGGGACGCGCGAAATGGTACGGTCTGATAACAGGCGAAGAGTGGACGGGTACGAAAGACCCGGTGGGCTCGAGGGTGTAGCTGACTACATGCTAAATGGGGTGTCGACACGCGGTGGTGACTATCGCGGCGGTAAGATTCATAGTGTACATGAGGGTACCCGCCAACCGACCAGCACGCGCACCGACACAGCGTCGCAACGGGCTGCTGTCGGCCAGTTCACAGGTACGAAACGCGACCTACCGATGGATACGATGGTACAAACACGCGGGGGGGAACTATGGTCGAAAGCAGCATTGCTTACAAACATCTATGCACCAAGACACCACGCCCACTACGACTTGGCGGAACGCACACAAGCGGCTGCGGCGGGTGAGACCGAAGGTGACCCTTTCACAAAGGCAGGTGGTTTCGCTGTCAACCGCCCTGTAACACATCCCGGGTCTGCACACCACGGTGATCTTGCCACCGGTCGGCCTCCCATGCAGCTCGCAGTTCGATAATTAAATTTATATATTCGATCTACACAAGCAGCACATGTCTGTCACATCCACATACAAGTTAATTAATGCCACCCTTGGTGTGTCTACGTTGGAATTAGCCGCTCTAATCGTAGCAGGGGTGGGCAGCTCGCTCGTCTCTGCGTTTATAGCACAACCATCTACTAGTGTGGATGTGGACACGGGTGTCAATACTGGTGGAGGTGGAGGTGCTGGAGGTGCTGGTGGAGGTGGAGGTGCTGGAGGTGATGGTGGAGGTGGAGGTGCTGGAGGTGCTGGTGGAGGTGGAGGTTCTGATGCCGGTGCTGGTGTAGGTGCTGCTGCCGCTGGTGATGGTGGTGCTGATGATAGCGCAGGTGGTGGCGCTGCATCACGTATTGCATTGTGGGTGGTGGGTGGTATTGTGTGCCTGGGTTTAATTGTGCTTGCTGTACTGTACGTTAGAAGGAGAGCGGCGGACCAAAGAAGAGCGGCGGACCAAACAAGAAGAGCAGTACAAAGAGCAGAAAAAGTACAACAGGCGGCACAACAGGCGACACAACAGGCGACACAACAGGCGGCACAACTTGCAGCACAACTTACGGCACAACAACGGGCGGCAGAACAGGCGGCAGAAGAGGCGGCACAACAGGCGGCACAACAGGCGGCACAACTTACGGCACAACAACAGGCGGCACAACAGGCGGCACAACAGGCGGCACAACAGGCGGCACAACAGGCGGCACAACGAACAGAGGCCTTAATGCAAGCAATAGACGCGGAGAACGCAGCAAAAGCAAAACAGTCAGCGGAATCGGCGGTAGCACAGGCAGCGAACGCAGCAATGGCAGCAAAAACAGCTGCAGAGAACACCCAGCAAGAAGTCGCGGCAGCAGCTACAGCATTGGCAACACAAAGACACAATCAAGCGGCAGAAGCAGCAAGAAGAGCGGCACAAGCAGCACACCAAGCAACAGTAAGTGCAGAAGCAGAAATCAAGGCAAAAGCAGAAGCAGCAGCGGCAGCACAGGCAGCGGCAACAGCACGGGCAGAAGCGGCAAAAGCGGTAGCACGGGCAGAAGCGGCAGCGGTATCAGCGGAAGAGGCAGCAGCAGCACGGGCCGAAGCAGCAGCGGTATTGCAGGCAGCAGAAAAACGGATAAATGAAGCGATAGCGACAGCGGCACAAGCGGTTCAGGCAGCAGAGGTACGGGCAGATACTACGGAGAGAGCAACAGAAACGGCAAAAGCGGCGGCAATGGAATCAGCAGAAAAGGCACAAATTGCATTGCAAGCAGCAGATCAGGCAGCAAAAAGACGGACAATGCAGGAAGCAGCAGAAGCAGCAGCAGCAGCGGCGGCAAAAAGACGGGCAGCAGCAGCAGCAGCAGCAGCAATAGCAGCGGCGGCAAGGGCGTCAACAGAACAGGCAACGGCGGCAGAGTTGGCATCAGAGGCAGCAAAGGCACAGGCAGTAGCGGCAGAGGCGACACAGATGGCAAGCGTGGCAGCGCGGGACGCGACAAATAAGGCGGCAGCAGCGGCAGAGGCAAGTGCAGAAGCGGCGGTGGCAAAGGAATCAGCACAACGCGCAGCAGCGGCAGAGGCAATTGCAGCAGCGGTGGTGGCACAGGCGGCAAAACTGGTAGCAACGCGTAAAGAGGAAGCGGCGGAAGCGACACGGGCAGCAACAGATCGCGCGGGACAGGCAGCAATGGCAGCAGAACGGGCGGCGCAACAGGCCAAGTTACATACGGAAGCTAAAGAATGGGAAAAGGAAATCGAGGAGGGTCCCGATGACATTAAAACGGACTATCTCAATACATTGCATCGTGTGGTTGGTGAAGGAGACTACGAAGAGTTTGGAAGGGCGCGTCGCAACTTTTACAAAGCACGACGTGATTTGTATGAGTCGGCAAAGAAGAAGAAATGCGAAAGCGAAATTCCAGTCCTGTTACAGAAGGTCGACAATCTTCTTGTTGACGATGTCAACAACAAATGCATGAGCACAGCGGACCTAAAAAACGTACAACAGGACATAGAAGGATTGGAAAAACTTTGCGAAGAAGACCTCTACGCACTCAAAACTAGAATGCGCGAAAACAATACAACATGCCTCGAGCGTTCTATGAATCGTGCGGTGCACAGCGCCCGCCACCAGTTGGCAATGGCACAGATACAAGAAAAAAAACAAGATGATGATAAACGTCATTGTGGTAAACATGCCACGGATGTAAGTGGTGAAATCGAGAAGGCTGATTGTGATAGCTTGTTGGAGATTAAAGATAAAGTGGTTAAGAACTGGCCAGCAGGCTGCCCCGACGAACAAATTGCGGTTGGCAATATGTATTTGAAGAAGCGTGAAGAATGTAAGGCGGCAAAACTACAGGCGCAACGAGAAGCGGACAAACGGAACGCGGAAAACAAACGAAACTGTAGCGAGCTTATCGTCCTGAAAGAAAGACTTCAAGGCCTTGCGAAGGAGGGCAAGAAGCTGACACCAAAAGAATATAAGGAACTGAATGAACTCGTAGCTGAGCTACAAAGGCGTGAATGTGATCAAAGAAACTATGATATTTGGCACAACAACATTGAAAAGGACTTGAAGCAAGTGAAGGCGATCAACTGTGGACACGATGATTTAGAACGACATCTTAGCCTCGCGTATGATACCTTTGAATATGAAGACGACATTCGCAAATGGTACAAAACACTTGGAGACATGGTAGATAAATACTATGACTTCGATTGTAACGAGCTTTCGGATGACAGGTCACAGAGGATAACTGACCTCATAGTGCAGGCACTACAGCGACGCATGCAGCTTATCAAAGCCGCTGCTGTAAGAAAACGACAAAAAGACGCTGAAGCAATACATGTCGATCGCAAGAAAACACAAAGACAGCTCGATCAGCAAGCTGCTAGTGATCCATATGGTTCATATTAAACATTCATGTCATGTAATAAATATAAGGCGTTGGCGCTCGGTTTGTCGTTCTCGACCGTTTTCGAATCGCACGGTATAATATGGGGTGACATGGTCATAGTGAACTTGTACCACATAGACAACCCATGCTTTCTGTTGATTGTCATCTATGTAAAGTGCATGTTGTGGCATACGAGTTTTTTGATCAGTTTTTATGAATATATATTTTTGTCATTGATAAACACAGCAATAAACATGGGTTGGAATAGTATTTCGGTAAACAGGGCTGATGTTATTTTGTCCAGGCCAAAAGGAGGAAACGTGACCGATGATGCTATTATCGCAGAAGCGCTGGCTAGCTTTCTGCCATGCAGAAATACATCCGGTGATTGGAGGATCGATTTTAGAAAGATATGGTTTATGACGTCCGCACCATGGATTGTGTCCGTTGTCAGCGTGATTACACTGTCTGTCTTACTCGCGTCTGTGAATGCGCTCATATCAACCCAGCAGCGTATCATATACACGATTATTTTAGGTCTATGCATTTGGGTGCTTGTCATCGGCCTGTCTTATGTGGCACACACGTTTATGAATCGGCCATCCAGGACGAAAGGCGACGGCACACACCCCCTTCTAGACTCAAAGCAGGGGATAAGTCCGCGGGGTGTGGACAAGCGCGATCCTGTCCATCGTACAGCATTCCGAAAGAGTGCGGATCAGTTTATGGACTACCTCGGTGAAAACGGCTTTGGCAGTAGATCGCTCAAAGCATATGCACTGCAATACGATCGGCTTGGTGGGGCATGGTCTGTCTTACCTGTCAACTTGGGTCATTACTTGTACTTGAGGAAGTTGTTGGTCTTGCTGGTGAAGCACTTCAAGGAGGTCAGTGAATTGATGGCCCATGAGAAATATAGTATGGCACTGTTTGACCGCACCATGAAGCAGACGAGTGATATTGTAATCAAAGACTCGAACTTGCATGCGACAAATACTTCTTGAACAGATCGGTGATCATGCACTATCTGTGCAGTATCTGCGCAATCGCAGCGTCTCGGGATCTGTGCACACGGCAGCGAGGTCACAATTGGATCGTGTGTCGATACCCCCATCATCGCAGTCACCCGCGTTAAAGAACACGAGTGAATACCGGTCACCACCGCCATGAGGCAATGCACGATGGGGCAGTTGCCCGTTAAAACAGAGCAACTTGTTGTGAATGTCCACACGATAGCGTAGTATTTGTAGCTCACCACCTGTACAGAATCCACCAAGCGCTATAATATAACTCGGTCCTACGTTCCTACGGTCTACGTGTAATGCACAATCATAGTTGCATCGATTCACTTGCACAGATGTAAATAGGGCATGGGGGGCCAACGCGCGCATGAGTTCGACGACAGCCGCCCAAAGCTCGCTGTGCGTTGTGGTCGCTATCGTATCTTTGTAGATTTTCGGTCGCCCACCTGTCGAACATCGCTTGTCGAACACATGCGCCTTACCTAACACCATACCTTCCACGGCCGTATCACTGTGAACGCGACGACGATACTGCTGCGGGAATCTAGTCTTACGCAACACTTCCAACACTCGTCGTAACACTTCGTCAGATTCTCCTGTGTGTACATCTTCTATGCAACCTACCGGTATTGCACAAACCTCGTCAGGTTGTATCGCGCCGTACATACGTAAAGCCTTCCATGGTGCGTACACTATCTTGCCCATGCCGTTACCTACATGCCATAGGCGGCTGAACGGCGGTAGTTTCGTTTTTTTTCGCCTTTTTTTGCCAGGCTCTGGTGATGGAAGTAAGTAGGCGTCCCTGTCCATACACACACACATCCATCATACGACATACATAATAATACAGCAGAATGTATTCACACCTGACCTTTTGACACCTTCGCCACAAATGCCTCCGCTGCTTTCTTGGACTTGAACTTAAACTTGGCGTCACCGTTCAGCTCTGCCTCGCGCTGTCGCGCTTTCTGGCCTTTGCGTTTGCTGTACAGGCTGTTGGCAATCACGGCAGGGTGCATTCCTTTAGACAGGCAGTGTTTCACGTACTTCGTATGTGATAGATGCCCTAGTTTCGGCTGTTTCACGCGTGCAATAAATGTCTTGCCTGCTACCTCGACAGTTCGATAGCCCTTCGACTCCATGTTATTACAGATCTTCCGCACCTTGCATGCAATTTCTTTATTCGTTGAACTTCTTGGCATTTCTTATTTCTTTCTTCTCACTGTGTAATATTAAAACTGAATATCTGGCGGCAAGCCCGGGACCAACTTAACCAACGTACTGGACCGCAGACGCAAACCGGACCTTCTTCTTGGTTTTCAGCCCCTTCCTCTGCCTAGTAGTCTTCTTTGCTGTAGTCTTCTTTGCTGTAGTCTTCTTTGCTGTAGTCTTCTTTGCTGTAGTCTTCTTAGCTGTAGTCTTCTTAGCTGTAGTCTTCTTTGTTGTGGGCTTCCAGTTCAAATCCCATTCAGGTACCTTGGGTGGTATGTACATATTCACCCATCGGGCTGCCTGGGTCTTGGTCATCCCTTTAACTTTGACGAGATAGGGTGCCACCTGATTGCGTGGCATGGCCAAAATAAGCCTGGTCTCTGCCACTTGCCGTGTAGTAGCCTTCTTTGTAGTCCTCTTCTTTGCGCTTCCTGCTTCTGCAAGTGCTAGAACAATCGGCTTCCATTTCAATTCCCATTCAACAGCATTCTCCTTTGGTGGTATGTTCCTATTCACCCACCAGGTTGCCTGGGTTTGGGTCAACCCTTTATGTTTGACGAGATAGCGTGCCGCCGTACTGCGTGGCATGGACAAAACATGCCTTTCCTCTGCCGGCGTGGTAGCAATCTTCTTGCGGACACCCACGGCTTTGTGTGTCTTCTTCTTTGCTGTAGTCTTCTTTGCTGTAGTCTTCTTTGCTGGGGTCTTCTTCTTTGCTGTAGTCTTCTTTGCTGTACTCTTCTTAGCTGTGCTGCTTCTCGCTTCTTTAAGTGCTTGAAGCAGCGTGCATAACTCAGAGTGTAGCTTGATTATGCGTTGTTCCTTCATATGTGTATGATCTTGCACATAATAATTGTAAATAACGCGCGCCCGGGTCTAGTCGAGTTCGTCTACCAGCCGCCGGTGTGTTTTCAGCGATTTCTTCTGTTTTGCCCGTGCTTTGTTCCGCCGCACTAGTCTCTTCGTGGCAAGAATCTGCTTCGGGGACCTTTTCTTCTTCGTCTTCTTCGCTTCTGGATTGATATATTTGTACGCTTGAGCCTTGGCTTTGGCCTTAGCTCTCTGCTTTTTGGGGTCTTTATACAAAACCAAGGCGCGGGAGGTCGTGGTCTTCTTTGCTGCTGGGGTCCTCTTTGTTGTGGTCTTCTTTGGTGTGGTCTTCTTTGCTGCGGTCTTCTTTGGTGTGGTCTTCTTTGCTGCGGTCTTCTTAACGGTCACCTTGGGTGGTATGTACCTATTCACCGCCCTCGTGGCCTGGGTCTTGGTCATCCCGTAGTATTTGACGAGATAAGGTGCCGCCAGACTGCGTGGCATGCGCGTGGTCTTGAGAAAAGCACTAGCTGATTTACGGTTGCGCATTGTGTCTCCACCTCTTTTCCGCATTGCGTTGTGTGTGGCAAGACCCCGTCGCATGTTTTTCTTCTGTGTTTCTGTAAGCGTGTACTTCTTCTTCGCTGTAGTCTTCTTAGGGTCTTTATACAAAACCAAGGCGCGGGAGGTCGTGGTCTTCTTTGTTGTCTTCTTACCTGTTGTCTTACCTGTTGTCTTCTTCTTACCCGTTGTCTTCTTCTTTGCTGCTGGGAGATCCGCTGCCAGCTTGCATAGCTGAGCATGTGCCCGTAGTAGTTGCTGTTCAATCTTTTTTGCGTCTCTAGATGGCATTGTGTTTTCGTGGTGTTCAAACGCCATTGTACATAAAAAATAAATAACCAGACAGAAAAAACGCGCCCGGGGCCGCCGTGACAGACCATGTGCAAAGTACTTCGCGTCTGTACCGCTACAATTGTAAGTACAATAAGGTCTTCGTGTGACTTGTCCTTAACGCGTTTTCATGTGACTTACAACGCGTTTTCATGTGACTTACAACGCGTTTTCATGTGAC
>Ga0160423_10000920_pt1 | contig 24502 bp, 34 predicted proteins | sample CRUFie14St8metaG_FD_108191 | JGI IMG/M metagenome (GOLD analysis project Ga0160423, IMG submission 108191) | Marine microbial communities from the Costa Rica Dome - CRUD Field 142mm St8 metaG | ecosystem: Environmental > Aquatic > Marine > Oceanic > Photic zone | place: Costa Rica: the Eastern...
AGTGGATATACAAATGAATTACTTACCGTTGATGATTATACTAAAGAATGGGGTTCTAACCACGATGGTAAATATCAAGAGTGTGGAGAATGGGCATTTCCAATATTTCCAGCTTGTCGTTCACTTCAAGGTTCACCACCAACTCCGTACATTTTTGATGACAGATGTAGATTTGAAGATGCGGGAGATAAGTTGAAAGAGGTTTATGATTTACCTAAAGAAGAAAGAGTTCGTAGAGGATTATTAGGTAGGGAGTTTGTTCTGAGAGAGGACATTGGTATGTCTTCAAAACATATGAATGAAAGGTTCATAAAAGATATGGATTGGGCTTTCGAGAACTTCAAACCAAGAAAACAATTTGAATTATCAGAGGTTATATAGATGAAACCATTAATATTAGTTACCGCACCAGTTGGGACTCGTAGTGGATATGGGTCAAGGTCAAGAGATATAGTTAGAGCTCTTGTAAAATTAGATAAGTATGATGTAAAAGTATTCAATGTACCTTGGGGAAACACACCACAAAATGCTTTGATGATTGGACATCCAAAAGATAAACCAATCATTGATAATTTATTAGTCAATCCTAACTTAGATAGACAACCCGATATACATATTCACATCGTTGTACCAAATGAATTTCAACCTTATGGTAAGTTCAACATTGGAATAACTGCTGGATTAGAAGCCACACTTATACCAAAAGAGTGGATTGAGGGATGTAATAGAATGGATTTGGTTTTAGCAAGTTCTAATTTTTCTAAAGAAGTATTGTTGAAAACCGTATATGAAGAGAAAAATCAACAAGGTCAAGTGGTAAATACATTACAAGTAAACTCACCAATAGAGGTTTTATTTGAAGGTGTGGATACTGAGGTTTACAATACAACAAATGAATTTGACCCAATCGTAGTTGATGAGTTAGGAAAGATAAAAACTGATTTCAATTATTTATTTGTTGGTCATTGGTTACAAGGTGGATTTGGTAATGATAGAAAAGATGTGGGTAGAATGATACATACATTCTTACAGACATTCAAGAATCAAGAAGACCAACCAGGATTGATATTGAAAACGAGTGGTGCTGGATACTCTATTATTGATAAAGATGTTATAACAAAAAGAATCAAAGAGATACAGGCAAAGTTCAAAGGTGAATCATTACCACCAATATATTTTCTACACGGAGATTTGACCGATGAACAAATGAATCAATTATATAATCACCCAAAAGTAAGTGCACATATTTCATTCACTCACGGAGAGGGATTTGGTAGACCATTATTAGAGGCGACAATGAGTGGTAAACCAGTAATTGCATCTGCTGCAACAGGACATATAGATTTTCTAAAACCTGAATATTCTATGTTGGTGAATGGTAATTACATACCTGTACATAAAGATTCATTTCCAAAAAATATCTATGTTGAAGGACAACATTGGTTTGATGTAAATTTACAAGAGGCAGCTAATTCTATGAAGTTCGTGAAGTCTCGATACAAGAAATTTACAGAACTTGCATCACAACAAAAGATAATAAATGAAGTAGAGTTTTCATTTGATAAGATGGTAGAATTATTAGGTACATACATCGAAAAGGTGCCAACTGCAGTAGAAATGAAACTACCAAAGTTAGGTAAGTTACCAAAACTAAATAAAGTTGGGAGTTAGTAATGGCAGAAAGAAAAGTTAGTTGTCCTTGTTGTGCAAATTATGGTATAAATCAAAAAGAAAAATGTTTCGAGGAGACATTAGAAGATAGTGGGTTTAGGTCATACTTATGTTTTCATTGTGGATACACAAGTAATTCAGAATATTATGATGGTTCTGAAAAAAGAGATAAGATGTTAGAGACAACTGCACTCATAGTAAAACAAATAGAAGTGTGGGATAATGATAGACAATTATATTGGTATCCATCTGTTTTGAATATGGGTATGTTGGGAATGATTTATCCTGAAGGTACACAAGACGAGTGGGTTTGAAGATTTGCAAAAGTAATAGAGATACCAGAAAATGAACAACATATGTATTTAGACGAAAAAGGTGAACCACATAAACACAGACTCGATGTTGAGGGTGCAACAACTTATAGTAAGTTTGATTTTTTCACGGCTTGTAAAGATATGGGAATCATTACAGACCAAAAACTTGAGGTGATGAATGGCTCGTAAACCTTATACTTGGGCAAAAGTCAAAAACGGAGATATAATTTCATTTCATTATGAGACAAAAAGAGGTCCTGATAAAGGTCGTAAATTATTACGAACCATATTAGTGATAAACAAATTGTTTCGTAAGAATAAAGTTGGTGGTGATGTTAGTCGATTATTGAGTGGAATATTATTGAAGAAATCTGCAAGTGCAGTGGCCAGACCAGAATTAGTGAAAACAATTATTGACTCTTTTGGTGAGATACAACTAAGGGAGGCAATTTCTGGTACAAGAGTTATTTTGAGTGTAAGTCCAGACTTCAATGCAGACACTCCACAAAGAGTAAGAGACATTCTACAAAAACTATCGAGAAAGATGGGTAGAGTTGGTGGTACACCATACAGAACATTCGATTATGATGAGTGTTTGACATCGGCTGTACACTTAGAACCAATACAAATGCCATTGAAAGTAGTTGAAGGACTAAAAGACCAAATAGAAAAATGAAAATAAGTTATGGAATTACAGTTCACAATGAATCAGATGAACTGAATAAGTTATTAGAAATATTAGTACACAAAACACAAGCCGAAGACGAGATAGTAATTGTACAAGATGGTGATGATAAAAAAGTAGAAGAAGTTATATCATCGTGGATGAGTCAATACTTAGATGCCAAGGGAATTTATTGGTATACACGAAAACTTGATGGTAATTTTGCCGACCAAAAGAATTATGTGATTGAACAATGTGAGGGTGATTATATTTTTCACATTGATGCTGATGAGTATCCACACGAAACTCTGATTGAACAATTACCAGAAATATTAACAATCAATGATGTTGATTTGGTTTGGATACCACGAGTAAATACTATTGATGGAATGACAGAACAAGATGTTATGAAATGGGGCTGGAGAGTTTCGGAACAAGGATGGGTAAATTATCCTGATTATCAGAGTAGGGTTTTTCGTAGGGACGAGAAAATAAGGTGGACTCGTCCACTACACGAACATATTGTTGGTTGTAAAACATACTCCCACTTACCACCACACGAGGAGTTGAGTTTGTACCACCCAAAAACTATTGAGAAACAAACTCAACAAAATGTGTTTTACAACCAAAATTTTAGTCAAGAATTGAATAGAAGAGGATAAGATGAAAACAAAATTTTTAGATTTAGGTAAACAACCAATTGCAAATGATTTCATACCAGGTGAAGAATATGAAAGTGAAAGATATTCATTTGATTTAGGAGTGGTGTATGATGATGAAACTCATTTGGTTTCGTTGAGTGAGTTTGTCCCACCAGAAAAAATGTTCAATGAAAATTATGTATATCACTCATCATATTCTCAGACTATGAGAGACCATTTCAAAAACCTAGCGGATACTTGTAGTGAGAGATTCAATCCACTTACTGTTTTAGAGATTGGTAGTAATGATGGTGTGTTTCTAAATCATTGGGGTAACGATTATACTATTGGAGTTGAACCTTGTAGTAATTTTGCCAAGATTACAGAAGAATTAGGATACAAAACATATCCTAAGTTTTGGAATACAGAATTATCAAATGAAATAAAAGAAAGTTTTGAGAATGGTTTCGACCTAATTTCTGCATCAAATTGTATTTGTCACATTCAAGATTTAGATGATTGTTTTACTGCAGTACATAATTTATTATCTGATAGAGGAGTATTCGTATTTGAAGACCCATCACTAATTGAAACAATGAAGAGAAACTCATATGACCAATTCTATGATGAACACGCTCATATATTTTCAGTTACTGCATTAGAAAAACTATTGGAAAGAAATGGTTTATTTTTATTTGATGTAGAACCTTTGAGTGTTCACGGTGGTTCTAATAGAATATTTGCCAGTAAAACAGAAACAGAAAAAACTGATAGAATGAAAGAGATTCTGAAAGATGAATCAGACTATGGTTTGGATAAACTTTCTACATATGAAGAGTTTGCAAAAAGGGTTGAGAAGTCAAAAGAAGATTTATTCAACATACTAAAACAATTCAATGAAAGAGGTTACAAAGTAATTTCATATGGTGCAACATCTAAGTCTACTACGGTTTTCAACTATTGTGGGATTGATGATTATCTAATACAATACATTACTGATACCACAGAAGATAAACAAGGTAAGTATTCACCTGGTGTAAAGTTACCCGTTGTCTCACCCGAAGAGGGATTTGATGAAACGGTTGATGTTGCATTTCTTGGGGCTTGGAATTTTGAAAAAGAGATACGAGAAAAAGAATCAGAGTATGAAAAGAGTGGTGGACTATGGATAACGCATGTACCAGAAGTTAGAGTACTTGGTCACAAAGAATTTGTACACGAACCTTGGGTGGAATTAGATGAGTAAATTTGAAGAGATAAAATTAGGATTCAATGAGGATGATAGAGCACAACGAGTGTTCTTACCATACGATGACTTAGATGGTCAGATAAATATATCCTATGTAAACTCTACAAGTCACATTGTTGCCTGGCATAAACACGAGGTACAATATGATTATTGGTTTTGTGTAAAGGGTTCATTCAAAGTTGGTTTGTGTAAATCAGGACCCAATGAGACAAACGGACAAGTAGAGTGGCAGTATCTATCGGATAAAAATATTAGAAGTATAAAGATACCACCTGGTGTATGGCACGGATATAAGGCATTAGAACCAAACTCTATTATGATGTATTACTTGACACAAAAATATGAATTGGGTGATGAACAGAAATGTAAACCAGGTCAATTTGGTGAGGATTGGGGGACAGAAAACAAATGAGTTTTAGACATAGAAGTACAAGTAATAGAAAAAAATTTTCCGACACGAGAGTATCTGATGCCATACTATTTGAAGTAAAGATGATTGAAGAGTCAGATGGAATATTAGTACCAATAGAATCTAATAGTGACATACCATTTGATATCAAGAGATTATTTTATGTGACTAAAGTACCTGCAGGAGAAGTTAGAGGTGAACACTCACATTTTATAACCGAACAAGTATTGACTGTTCCAAATGGTACTTTATCAGTTCTACTTGATGATGGGTTTGAGAAAAAAACTTTTTTGCTTGACTCTCCCAATAAAGCTTTGTATATTCCGTATGGTATATGGGACTCGGCAGTATATGAAAGTGAAGATACTATTTTGTTGGCAATGTCAAACATAGAATATAGAAGAGAAGATTACATCGTAGATTATAATGAATTCAAACGACTAAAGGGAGTACAGAATGAGACCATTAGGAACTGATTATCTACAATATGATAGTGAGGTTTATCCATTCAGAACAATAATCGAAGAGTATATTGGGGAAGAATTAGAAAGAATACATTATAAAAGACATTATGAATTATTGAATCAGTTGAAAACTGAACAGAGAACTATCTTTCACAAACGAGTTTATCGTGAAGTTACTGATGGTGATAGATTGAATTTTCTTGAGTTGTATAAAAGTTTTTTGAAAGATTACATACAACCACAATGGGGAGATACTCAGTTATGTTATCAGACTATTCCAACATTTAGATTTCAATTTCCTGGTAACATTGGTGTATCAAAATTTCATAGAGATAGTTCGTACAACCACTCGCCCAATGAAAAAAACTATTTCCTACCATTGATGGATACTAAAGAGACTACTTCAATTTGGGTAGAATCAAATGTAGACAAAGGTGATTATGCACCAATGATATGTAAATATGGTGAGGTAATACAATGGGATGGTTCTACTTTGACTCACGGAAATAAACTAAACACTACAGATATTACAAGAGTTAGTTTTGATTTCAGAATTATTAGTTTTGATGATTGGGAAAGTTATGAGTGGAAAGAAAGTACGATAACTTCGGCAAAAAATCTAAGTGTTCTTGGAGACTATTGGAGTAAATTATGAGAAAAAATATACTTGTTACAGGTGGACTTGGACATATTGGTTCACAAATTATAAGAAAACTTGACCACGATATAACCGTAGTTGATAACCTTTTGACTCAAAGGTATTGTTCTTTATTCGAGTTGGATAAGAAAATAAATTTTGTAGAGTCTGATTTTTCTGAGTTAGATTCTTCCTTTCTAAGTACATTTGACGAGATATTACACTTTGGTGCAGTAACAGATGCAGCTGGTAGTTTTGATAACAAAGAAGAGTTGGAAAAACATAATGTGGTATCTACTAAAAAACTAATAAATAAATTCGTAGATTCTACTTGTAAGAGATTTATATTTCCCTCATCTACAAGTGTTTATGGTGTCGCAGCTAGTGTAGTGGATGAAGATAATGATGAGTATGTAAATCCACAATCACCATATGCAGAATCAAAAGTAGAGATTGAAAACTATCTAAAGTTGAAAATAGACCCAACAACACATAACTATATTATTCCAAGATTTGGAACTATCTATGGATTTTCGATTGGTATGAGATTCCATACTGCAATAAATAAATTCATTTGGCAATCAAAAATGAAAGAACCATTGACGATATGGAAAGAAAATTATAAACAATACAGACCTTATTTGGAATTATCAGATTGTGTTCGTAGTGTTCAACACTTATTAGAAATTCCTTATATGGATGCAAAAAATAATACGATTTACAATATTTTGACTAATAATTATACATTAGAAGAAGTTATTGAAAACTTAGAAAAAGTTTTTGGTAAACAAGAACTCAATTTTGTTGAGACTCCGTTATTGAATCAATTTAGTTATAAAGTGAATGACTCAAAAATTAGAAGAACAGGATTTGTACCAAGTGGTGACTTACAATTATCGTTGGTTAGTACATCAGTTGCAATGGATGGTATAAGATGAAAAAAGTATTAGTAACAGGTGGAGTTGGATTTGTTGGTACAAATCTGATAGAAGAATTACTAAAACAAGGTTATAAAGTTTCATCAGTAGATAATTACGATACAGGAAAAAAAGAAAGAGAACTTGAGGGATGTGAATATCATAATATAGATATTTCAAAACCAAGTTGGTGGAGTTTATCAGATAGTTGTTGGTGTGAGTTTTGGTGTGATTGTGAGATAGAACAACCTGATATTATTTTTCATTTAGCTGCAAGAGCTAGAATACAACCATCTTTTGAAGACCCACAATCTACTTTTCGTAGTAATGTTTTAGGTACACAAAATGTATTAGAGTATGCGAGACTACGAAACATACCTGTAATATATGCGGCATCATCTTCATCACACGGAGATGTACACGCAAATCCATATACATTTACAAAATGGCAAGGTGAAGAATTGATAAGACTTTATAATAAAGTATTCAATGTACCAACCGTTATCACAAGATTTTACAATGTGTATGGTGAGAGACAAAATACAGAGGGTGCGTATTGTAATGTATTGGGTATATTTGAAAGACAATATGGTGAAGGTAGACCACTAACAATAACTGGTGATGGGGAACAGAGAAGAGACTTTACTTATGTAAAAGATATTGTTGATGGGTTGATTAGATGTAGTTATATTCTTGAAAGTAATAGAAGTCACAAAATTAGTGGAGAAGAAATAGAATTAGGTAATGGTAAAAATTATTCAATCAATGAATTGGCTGATTCGTTTGGTGAGAACTATCCTACAAAATACTTAGATGAAAGACCTGGTGAAGTTAGGGAGAGTCTAAATACAGATACAAAGGCACAAGATATTTTGGGTTGGAATCCAAGTGGAGATATTTTAGATTACATAAAAAACAAACTCGTAAAATGAAAATAATAGTTACAGGTGGTAAGGGTAAATTTGCATCTTTACTAAAAGAAAAAGGTAGTGAGTTAGGTCACGAAATACTTTGTCCAACTAAAGAAGAAATGGATATAAGAAAACTTTGGGGACACGGTGGTGTTTATGATTATTTGTGGAGTCAAACAGATACGGACATCGTAATACACGCTGGGGCACTAACAAGACCAATGGTTATACATCAAGAAAGACCACACGATAGTATAGAGACAAATATAATTGGTAGTAGTAATGTGGTTCTTGGTTGTATGAAATTTGATATGAAAGTAATTTATGTATCTACTGATTATGTTTATGAGGGTAAAGATGGAAACTATACAGAAGACTCACCAGTAAAACCATTCAACAATTATGGTTGGTCAAAACTTGGTGGTGAAACACCTTGTATGATTTATGATAATTCACTAATACTAAGAATTTGTATGAACAACAAACCATTTCCACATCCAAAAGCATTAGATGATATGTATAAGAGTTTGATTTGGGACGATGAGGCTGCTAATATTACATTGAAATTGTTAGATGAAAAAGGTATCATAAATGTAGGTGGTGAATCAAGGTCGGTGTATGACTTTGTGTCTAAAACACATAAAGAAGACATTGGAAGAATATCACTATCAGATGTAAGTAATGTAAAGATGGGTACAAACACAACAATGGATTGTAGTAAACTTGAAAGGATATTGAATGATTAATTTATTTGAGTTCAATAATTACAAAATAGACACTAAGAAATTAGACCATTTATTACACGGTTCTGCAGTTAGAAAACTTGAAGAACAGATTTGTGAATATGTTGGTGCGAAATATTGTGCATCATTCTGCAGTGCATCATTTATAATAGAACTTATGTTTAGTCGTCCTGAGTTTATCAACGATGAGACAAGTCTTGATATTCCAAGTGTGATTCCACCTGTCGTTCCGAATGCACTGCATCATGCAGGTATGGAAGTATACTTGAATGATGATGTTGATTGGGTTGGACATTCCTATGTGTTGTGGCAAGAGTTTATGGGTGATAAAAAGATAGTAGATTCTGCACAACAACTTGATAGGAATCAATTTTCTGATAATTGTAATGATGATGACTATATGATATTTTCATTGTACCCAACAAAACCATTATCATCATTGGATGGTGGATTGGTTGTATCAAATAATAAAGAAGGTATTGAATTACTAAGTAGTCTTGGATTTTATGGTATGAAACGAGAGATAGATTCTTGGTCACGAGAACCAATTAGGTATGGACACAAAACATATTTACCAACAATACAGGCTGAGATGGCATTAGAAAACCTAAGATTTTTAGATGAGAGACACGAAAAGATTGACTACATAAGAAATTATTATAACAAGAATCTTGGGTTGAAAAATACAAGTAGACATCTTTATAGAATACGAGTTGATAACAATCAAGATGCAATAAAATGGTTCAAAGAACAAGGTATAATTACAGGTGTACATTATAAACCAATTCATCAAATAGAATTATATAATCATTACGAATGGGATTGGCATCTTAGATACCACGACATACCGAAAGTAAATAATCACGGAGAGACCACATTATCAATTCCATTTCATCATAAATTACAAGACAATGATATAGAATACATAGTCGAAAAGGTACAGGAGTATAAGAATGCTTGATGAAATAAGAAGTTTATTCAAAGATGGTGACTATGAAGGTAAGGTAGAGTTTTTACTATTAGGACCTTGGTGTGGTGAGTTTAGTTATGAAACTAATTGGTGGATTCCTGAGTGTAGATTACAAGTAGATAAATATTCAAGTGACGATGATAAGAAGATGATAGTTGTGGTGGTAGGTGAGTTGGGTAGTCAGCCATTATATAGAGATTTTTGTGACTACTACATTCCAATACCACATAAATTTAGTGACGAACACGGTAAAAAGGTTGAAATTCCTGAGATGAGAGACACTTGGGCTAGAAGAAGTGATAATAAAAATGTTATGATGGCAGAAATACCTAAACCAATACAAGAGTTTTATAATCATATTTGTGATAAGTGTGGGGAGTATGGAGATGTTTACAAATATAGTCCGAGTGAGTACATAAAAGATAAAAGATATATGGAAAGACCTGCAGGTATTATTGAATATTACACACCACCACTAAAAGAGTTGAACTTAGTAAAAGATATGATTCAAAATGGGATACATAAGGGATTGAAACACGGAAGAAAACCTTTGATATCAATATTTGCAAAACAAAGATATCGACAAGGTGAATTAGACTTTGAGAGTTGGAGTCCAAAACTTTGGGAAGAGTTTATGATAAGACTTGATGAGTTTGGTGTAAATATTCTAAATTTTGTAATAGAAGGTTCTGCGGGGTTCTTAGAACTTGATGAAGAAGTGGTGAAAAAGTATCCACATATAAATCAAGTGATTGTAAAAAACGATGTTCCAGTACCCTTGATAGATTGTATGGCCGAAAAAACAATTTTAGGATATCAGATGGCAGTTCTTGAACTAACAGATATGTCAATTTGGGGTTCAACTGGTGCTTGTACTCTAAATTATTTTATGAAGTATAGAAAACCTATGTTTGTTCAACACAATAAAAACGATGTTTGGAGACAACAATTCGAGTGGATGAGAGACATAACACAAGACTTACATCAGATACATTTTTTTGATAAGTATAAAAGAAATGAGATGGAAAATATTCCTGTAGATGAAATGATAGATGAGTTTAGAGAGTGGCTCAAGTCTGATTTTCAAATAGAAACTAAGAAAGAAGAAGAATGAGAGATTTACAATCATCACTAAAATCAAAAGGTGAGTATGTAACACAAATAATTCATTTTGTTGGTGGAGTGAAAAGAACATTTGAGGGTGTATCGACATCCAAAATAAAACAAGGTCAAATGACTAAATTAGAACTAAAGGATGGTAGAATAGTAATGATAAATGATACAAATGTACTATGTGTAGAAGTATTTTCAGAGGATATAGAATGAGTGTAGTAGACAAAATAAAGAATCTCATTGATGAGATTGAATCAGATAAGAGTGTATTGAGGTACTCGTACAATACTTCAGATATAGTTCCTGGTGAGACTCCAATATATTATTCAGGCCCTTATTGGGATTCTGATGAGTTGAAGGCTGGTGTTGTTTCATTTTTGACTGGTAAGTGGTTGAGTTCAGGTGAAAATGTATATAAGTTTGAAAAGAAATTCTCAAACAGATTCAAGTGTGGAAACTCAGTTATGGTCAATAGTGGTAGTTCTGCAAATCTTGTTATGATTGCAGGAATAAAGAAACATTTGAAATGGAATGATGGTGATGAGATAATTGTATCACCAGTTGGATTTCCAACTACCATTGCACCTATTGTTCAGAATAATATGACACCAATATTTGTGGACATCGAATTCGACACATTGAATTTTGATGTAAAACTAATAGAGAAAAAGATAACAAGTAAAACACGAGGTATATTTTTATCACCAGTATTAGGTAATCCTTGTAATATGGATTTCTTAGATTACTTATGTAAGAAATATAACTTGGAATTGATTTTAGATGGATGTGATTCACTTGGTACATTATGGAATGGTAAGTATCTAACAGAAATGGCAAAAGTATCTTCTTGTTCTTTCTATCCAGCACATCACATTACTTGTGGTGAGGGTGGTATGATTTCATCAACAGATGAGGATTTGATTTCTATGGTGAGAAGTTTTTCTTGGTGGGGAAGAGATTGTTATTGTGTTGGTAGTGCTAATTTACTTGCTTGTGGAACTTGTGGTAATAGATTTGATAAGTGGTTAGAACCAATGTATGATGGTATAGTAGACCACAAATATATTTTTACCAATATGGGATACAATCTAAAACCATTGGACTTACAAGGTGCACTTGGACTCGAACAATTGAAGAAGTTTGATTTTATTGAAGAGAAAAGAAGAGAGTCAAGAGAAAGAGTTTCTAAAATATTTGAAGATAATCTTGATATAAAAGTACCAATTCAGTTAGACCAAGCCGATACCTCGTGGTTTGGTACACCAATAATCTGTAAGGACAAGGAACAAAAAGATAAGATTGTTAGTCACCTTGAAGAACATAAAATACAGACTCGTAACTATTTTGCGGGTAATATTTTGATACATTCTGGTTACTCACATTTGGATGACTACAAATTATATCCAAATTCAAATGAGGTCTTGGATAGAATATTTTTTGTAGGGGCTGCACCACATTACAATGATGATGTGTTTCAGTACATAGAGGATGTAGTGAGAAAAATATGAGTCAGTTAGGAGATAGGAAAGTATCAGTTGTTATTTCACTTTTCTTGAAAACAAGAGCAGTTGTAGGTGGTTCACACGACAATCCAAATAATAATAATAAATTATTTGATATGTGTCAAAATGTTGTGAAGTATGCCAATTCAATATCAAATAAAAACATACAAGTGTTCTTGGGAGTAAACTATACAGAGGATTCTGATAAGAAATGTTTGGGTTATTTGGAAAAAGAATCTAATAAAAATCAATTTATCACTTTTGTACGGAGAAATAATAATTTAGGTGGTTGGTCGTATGGATTGTTTGATTATGTATTTAGACAAGAAAGAGATAATGGATATGATTATTTTATATTCTACGAAGATGACCAGGTTTCAAAGTATGGGTGGGATGAAAGAGTAATATCAAATTCGATTATGACAATGGAAAACAATAATGAAATAGGATTTTTTGCATCAATTGGTGTGAATAAAAGAGACCCGTTCAAAAGAGTAGGTACTTGTTCTGCACATAATGGTACAGGAATGTCTTCAACTAAAATCTTGGGTGAGGTTTGTGATAAGTGGGGACAATTGAATTGGTCAAAAGTTGAGGGTGGATTTATTCACAATGGATATGGTGATAAAATTCAAGTAACAGGATTGACCAGACCACAAATGGTAGAAAGAGCTCTTGAGTTTTTACCACAATATACTGAGGATGTAACTTCATCATACAATAGAAAAGTTCAAGCCGCATTTAGTGAGGTGGATTTTACTGATAGTATTTGTAAGTTGGGTTATGGAATCTATGAAGAAAAAGGTGGGCCAGGTGGTAAGGGAGTTTTACATTGGAGGACAGCAAAATGAAAAAAACTATAGTAGTTGGAACAGGAAGATGTGGTACACGAGGGTTTGCAAAAGCCTTTGGTGGAGTTCACGAGTATAAAACATTCGAGAGATTTCATCCATTATATGTTAGGATGAATACCGCAGTTCGTAATCCATTTCCAAGATTTGAAGACAGACTTTATAGTTCAAAGTTGATGTATCACGACTTAGAACAATTACATCCACATAAAGAATCATTTATGAATGTAGATAATTCTATGACTTGGTTGGTAGATGGAATCTATAAATTCTTTGAAGGTGATGTGAAGTTTATTTTATTAGTAAGAGATGGTAGAGATTTTGTTACATCAGCCGTAAATAGAGGATGGGCAGAGAGAGTAGAGTTAGACCATTATCCATTAGAGGGTGACTTGGTTAGAGACAGATGGGATAATATGTCTTTGATTGGAAAGGCATCTTGGATGTGGAATGAAAGAAATAGAAGGGCACTAAATTATTTGGCAGAGATACCAGAAGATAGTTGGAAAGTACATAGGATTGAGGATTCAACAGAAGAGAGTTTGAAAGAGTTATCAGTATGGTGTGAACAACCTTTAGTTGATTCCAATCAGATTTTGAAAGGTAATGAGAATACAAACATTGGAAGTGGAAGGTATAATAAGAAAATAGAAAACCACCAAAGATGGAATGAAAAAGAAAAATTAGACTTTTGGGAATACTCCCAAGAGTTACAGGAGTATTTTGGATATGAGTAAAGTATTATTTGTAATACCCACTACTGCAAGAAGATTGAAGTTGTTATCTAATGTAGTACAAGAGGTATTGGATAAAAATAAAAACCACGAGTGTGAATTTATTGTGGTAAAAAATGGTAATTTTCCTGAAGATGTATATGATGAATTTGAATTACAACCAGAAGTAATCAAAGAAAGGTCAGAACCTGCAGCAAATATTGCAGTGGCAATAAACAAAGGACTTTCATATCAAAGAGATGACCACGATTGGGTAGTTATACTTGAGGACGATTTTTTAATACATAAGGAGAATTGGATTGATACTTATATAAAAGTTATGGAGTCGAAAGATAAATGTGGTTGTATTGGTTCACGAGTTCACGGAAAACAAAGTAAGATGAGAGTACCAAGTTTACAATTTGAGTCACCTCAATCGTTTGAAGTTTTTTGGACAGATGGGGTAAACTTTCTAAGGCCAGAAATTACTTGGGACCATAAATTAGATGAACAATTTTGGGGAAACTCGGAAGTACCAGATTATTGTGTAACACTCATAGACCACGGTTGGGAAAATTGGTATGTTTATGTTGAACACACTCACGACACAATATCAGAAGAAAAGAAATATGAATATTCAGAAACACATATCAATCAGTTTGCAAACAGAGGTAAGTTATGGACTAAATGGTGTGAGACAGATAACGATAAAATTTTTACTTATGTGATGATGGATTTAGTAGAGGATAGACAATATGCAGAATAAAAATCTTATATGGTTGAATGGTATAGTACCAACAGACCCTATGATGAGAACAAAATATGGGTTTGATAAGATAGATTGGATTGAGTTATCAAAGTATTATTGGAGTAAGTATTGTGAGGTACACGATGGTATAGATTTATATCATTATGAAAAAGTTAGTCCACCATATACAAATACAAATAAACATAGAGTACCTTGGACACGATGGTTTGACCAAATAAAATTTCTTGAAAAACCAGAGAACTCTCATTACGAAAAAGTGTACTCAGTTGATGCAAGTACATTGATAAATTTGAAAGAATGTCCTAATATATTTACACGAACCGAAAGAGAACCCGACAATGACTTTTGGGGTACTCGTGACTTTGCAAATCTTGGGTGGACATACGATGGTATTGTTGGTTACGAAGACATATGTAATTACAATAATATAAAATATGACCATACGAGATACTTTGCGGCAGGGCATGTCTTGTATGATGTGAAGAAAATGTTACCTATGTTGAAGAAATTAGAGAAGTTTTACAATGATAATATGGAAGTAATACTTGAAAAACAAAACCACTCTGTTAGAAAAGGTACAGACCAAGTAGTATTCAATTGGTTGGTTCAATCAGAGGGAATCAAATATGACTTATCTTTATTGGATGTTAGGTATCAGGCAACACATTTCAAAAGATACGAATGGGATAAGGCAGCAGATGGATACTTGAGACAAAATTATATATTATCTATTTCAGGTATGTCAAAGAAAGACGAAAGAGGTACTTTGATGAAAGAGTTACACGAGTTACTACTAAATCTTTATCCAGAATATATAGGAGCTGTAAAATGAATGTAGTTTTTATGATTGATATACAAAATGACGAAAGGTCAAAAAACACACCTTACAAATTGAGTCAAGAAGTGTGGAAGGCTTGGATAGAAGATAAACCTGATACAGAATTATTTGTATTGAATGAACCACTATTTGATGACCCAAACATAAGACCTAATTTCTACAAAATGTATTTTCCTCAGTTGATGGAGGCTACAGGACAAGAATGGGACAAATGTTTGTATGTAGATTCAGATACAATTCCCTCACCAGACTTACCAAATATATTTGATGTGGTTGGTGATAAATTTGGTGTGGTTAGAAACTTTGGTTCGTGTGAATGGGTAGTGAGGTCAATATTGAATTGGAGAAACAATTTATTTCCTGAAGAACCAATACTAAATTACTCAAGGTATTTCAATTCTGGTATGATGGTATTTTCAAAACACCATACTGAATTTTTTGAAAAGGCACAAGAATGTTTTACAGAAAACTTTGCAAAAATTATGGGGTTAGTAAGACTTGGGTGTGGTATAGACCAAACTATGTTGAACTTTTTGACAAGAAAACATAATGTAGATATGATGTGGTTACCATATGAATATAATATGCAAGACCTAATAAGATTTGAAGTACCAGACGATTGGCCAGGATACATATGGCATTTCAATGCCATACCCAATGACCCACAAAAACAATATACTAATATATTGATGCAAACAAAGGCAAATTACTTATGGAGATAAAATATAGATACATTGTAGGTTGTCACATAATGTTTTATGAGATTGATATGATAACCGAGTATATAGATTCTCTTGTACAATGGGACTATATAACTAATAAAGAAAATATAACTATAGATTTATTTTATAATATGAGTCAGTATTTTGAAAAGATGGATACTGATAAAGTAAAGAAACACGAATTTTTAATTAGGTTCAAACGACAAGTTGCAAGACTTGAATCATTAGGATTTCTTGTTGAGTATGAGGTTTATGATGATGATGAAACACCATACACAATGTCAGACTATCGTAGAGACCTAAATTATAAATCTGTAAACTCACTCAAATATGATTATACGATATGGGGTGAAAGTGATTGTTTACTACCAAAAGAAATGTTACCAACACTTGACCACATAATGGATAACTCACCAGTACCAAGATACATTGTGACATTTGCCATAAGAAAGATGTGGGATGAGAGTTGGAGAGTATTAGAACATCCAAAGTTTACTGATAGTCCATTTTATGAAATGGCTGACCCAAAGGCACTTACAGAAGATTCGTCAATCAGAAATACTATGAGTCTCGAAAGAATGAATGAGATAAATTCAGAAACAGATGGTGATTTATCAGTATATGATTTGAATTTTCCAAAGTTTGATGGTAGTGGATTGGTAATGACCAACCAATTATTGATGACAGGTTGTAACATACCAAAGTCTGTTTTTATGAATGGTGATGATACTGCATTCTTAGAGAGTGTGAGATTACATATGGGTAATCAGTATAAACAATATGTTGTGAAGAATATACTAAAGGTTCACAATAGAAATCATCCAAACAAACGATTTTATGTAAAGGGTGAGGACGATACCAAACAATCACATTTCAAAAGACAAACAAATTGGTATAAAGAATTCAATGTGTTATCAAAAGGTAATTTGAATAATTTATATCACAATCAAAAGAGGTTTCTAACATATGAAGACTTTAGAAAAACCAAAACATAAAGTAGCATTTTTTAGTGAGATGGGATTCACGAGTAAAGTCACTCGTGAACACGCTAATATGAGAACAGAATTTGCATGGTTTTGTGCACTTGATGCTGACCATTATCCATTATCAGAAGATGTTGGAGAGGGTTGGAATAAAGATGGTATGGGTGAATATGATTTTGGAATAGTAATCATACCAAAGAATTACATACCATTCAAAATGGATAACATAAAAAAGATGTGTAAAAAAGTTGGATTTATGCAAGAAGGTCCAAGTTGGTATTTTCAAGACCTACCATTTGCAGAACAAATTCATATGGTAAATAATATGACTTCTGCAGATTTTATATTTGCACATAATGATAGAGATGCAAAATACTATGAAGGTCTTTTAGGTAAACCAACTTTCATAAACCCAACACTTATGATAACAGATTTGTTAGATGACTTGCCACATAAAGATAAAGACGATAAAGTATTGGTAGGTGGTAATTTTGTTAGATGGTATGGTGGTTGGAATTCTTTTATAGTTGCAAGAGATTTAGGAGTACCAATTTGGTTACCAAGTATGGGTAAGATGAACGAACAAGAAAAATATTTTGAAGAGGTCAATCATTTACCTTATATGGATTGGTTTGGTTGGATGAAATCAATACGAGACTTCAAGTACGCAGTTCATTTGAATCCAAATACAATCGGTGGTACATTTTATTTGAATTGTGCGTATTGGGGAATACCTTGTGTTGGAAATAAACATACCAATACACAATGGAAATGTTTTCCAGAAACATCAGTAGAACCAGATGACTTATTAGGAGCAAAAAAACTTGTAAAGAAGTTACGAGACAATAAACACTTCTATAATTCTGTATCAAAACAGGCAAAATATAATTTTAATAAACATTTTGGGGAAGAAGTATATATTTATATAATGAATAGGAGATTCGATGAAATCAATAAGTTACATACTACCAAGTAGAAATAATCTAAAATATCTAAAACAGGCATACGAAAGTATACGAAAGAACTCTTCATTACCATATGAAATTTGTATCGCGAGTGATGCAAGTACGGATGGTACGGTTGAATGGGTTCAAAGTATAATGAAAGAAGATGAGAATGTAAAACTTCATATCAATGAAGGTCCTGAGAGACTTGGACATACTATATTATACGATACACTAATAAATGAATATGCAACAAATGATATTGTTATGATATTTCACGCGGATATGTATCTAACACCCAATTCAGATAAAGAAATTGATAGACTATTAGAAAAGGGAAAAGTAGTATCATTCACAAGAATAGAACCACCACTACATCCTGATGGGCCAGAGAAAATATTATTAGACTTTGGTATAGAACCAGAAGAGTTCAAAGAAGAGGAATTATTAAAAACGGTGGAAGATTTACAGACAGGAAGGGATGGAATCAAGTATGGCCCTCTCTTATTGAATCACGATAGAACCAATGGTATATTCGCACCTTGGGCTATATATAAAGAGGACTTTCAATCTATCGGTGGACACGACCCACTCTACGCTCCTCAATCAAAAGAAGACTCTGATATATTCAATCGTTTCAAACTAAATGGTTACGAGTTTATACAAACTTGGAAAGGATTTGTATATCATATGACTTGTAGAGGTTCACGATTCAAAGATGGGGCCATACGAAATCCAAACGGACAAGTTTTTATGAGAAATAGAGAATCGGATGAGTGGTTGAAACAGAATGAAAGAAGTACAAGAAATTTTGTTCGTAAATGGGGACACTTAGTAAAACACGATGAAAAATTACATCCTATCATTCCACCAAAATATAATGTTGGTTTTGTGGTAGAGAATTGTAACTATGAATTTCTAAGAGAATTAGAGCCGTGGTGTGATAACATATATGGTGATTGGGTTGGACATAAAGGTATTTATGTAAACAAATACATTGAGGATGAACAACCAAATACTCAGTTTGATTTGAGTAAAAGAATTAGAACACAACATACTAATCCAACAAATAACATCGTGATTAGATTCGATTGTAGTAAAGTTACACAACAGAGTTTCGATATAATTGTAAATTTATCAGAGATACTACAAGAAAGTGCAGAGTTAGGTACTATGGAATTAGACATATTCAACTTTGAAATAAAGTCTTTGAAGACATATGAAAAGGATTTGATTGTATGTCAATAAGAAAATCTTATTACAAAGATTATCTATCACTACATAAAAATAGAAAGAATCGTAGACTACATTTTATCGGTCAATGGGTCACACTATTTGTTGTTAGTTATATGTTTTATAGTGGATTTTATTGGTTACTACCAATCGTACCATTTATAATCTATCCATTTGCTTGGACGGGACATTATTTGTATGAGAAGAACGAACCAGCAGCCTTTCATAATCCAATAAAGGCTAAAATATCAGATTGGATTATGTTTTGGGATATACTAAAGGGTAAGATAAAGATATGACATACTTTTTGATGCACAAATTTGAATCAAAAGAAAATCTGATGTATAGTAGTAACATATTAGGAGAAGAGAGTTTGGGTACTTTTTATCCTGAACAAGGATGGGTGGCACTACATAATATGATGAATAACCACGCAGAAATGTTGGAGAACTACATTATACTTGATGAAAAGGGTAAGAAATATACTATGACAGAGTTTCTTGATGTTGTAGAAAAATTAAAAATAAAAAGGGCTTGACTTTATATAATATTATTCGTAACTTATAGGAGTAAAAAATGAGTAATAATGATGGTTTTATGAATTACGAAGAACTCGCAGAACGACTTGAAGAAGAGAGTTTCAGTATAAAAACCAACACAAAAAAACACCCAAAGAAAAAGAAAAAGTCTTGGGTAAAAAGTAAAGGAACGAAAAATGAGAAACCTCAGTATAATAAAAAAGGTAATCGTAAACGGATTTAGTTTATCACTACTACTTCTGATTGGATGTGAATTAGATCCTGTCGGTGGTTATTATGTTTGGGATGAGGACTGCCAATGTGAAGTCCATATATCAGAGTACGAAAAAAACTCTGATTTTGAAGTTGAACTATTTATTGATGGTAGAGCACCTATTGATGATAATGGGTATTACCATTTGACATTGAGTCGTACAAACTGGCAAACTCTACATAGAATGGAAATGACATTGTTATATGATGGAGAACCCGCTCAATATAAAAATTTAGCCTTTCGTTCCAATTTATTTTGGGAGTTAGGTGACACACTTGGATATATACATACAATAGGATTGACAGATGATATGGTATATGTTTCTGTTGATACAAGTTATATTATATTACCAGGTGATAATGTTGTACCTACATCAAATCAAAAATCTATAACAGATGATGAGGGAGTGACAAGTAATATGTTGGCACCTGTACAAAGTATGGTTGGTGACACTATGAATGTTAGTGTGTATTATAGAGATGGTAATGGTGAGGTACAAAGAAAAGAAATCAATTATGTTTTAGAATAGGAGTCTAATAATGAAGTTTCTACTTGTAGACAAGTATGATAATATAGTGACATCAGTAAATCTTGCGAGTAATGTTGGATTGAATGGAGCGAAAACTTATTTCAAAGGTGTAAAACTAATGCCTGAAGATGAAGATTTTGATAAGTTATGGCGAGTTATGACAGAAGAACAATATGATACGAACTTCAAAAGTAATTTACAAAACAGGCAAAATAAACAATACGAATGGTGGAAAGATGAACCAAAAGGTCCCGATGATGGGATAGATTATTAGGGTAAAATTATGGCAAATAAAAAGAGTAAGTTGGATACATCAAAGGTCTTGAAAAAAGTTTTAGAGGCACCTGAGGATATCGGACAAGACTATTTAGATAAAGAAGAACTAAAAGAACTACTCGATACTATACCAGAACTCGCAGAAGAGTTGAATGATTTGGTGGATGAGATGAGTAGTCTCGGTAAAGAAATTGAAGAAGATTTTGGTATCGATGAAGAGAATGATAACTCTGATGTAATAGTACAAGTACATCAAGACTCACCTATATTGGAAGAAGATGGGAAAGAAGATAAACATATCGAGTCTGGGAACTCCGAAGAATCCGTTCAGAAGTAAACCAATACCAAAAGGTAGGATAGAATGGGCGATAGAGAATTCTGTGTCGATGAAATCTGCTGCTCGATTGTTGGGTGTAAATTATAATACATTCAAAAAGTATGCCAAATTATATGATGTGTTCAATCCAAAACCAGATAGAAGTGGAATACCCTCAACAGGAAATAGTGGATGGAATGCTGGTGGGGCTAAATTAGAAGATTTATTGGGTGGTAAACATCCAAATTATCCACATTGGAAACTACAAGAAAGACTTGTCAAAGAGGGATATATAAAACAATGTTGTAATAATTGTGGGTATGATGAGGTAAGACAACAAGACTATCAAGGGCCATATCTATTGAATTTTCTTGATGGTGATGGAAAGAATCATAAGTTAGAGAACCTATCACTATTATGTTATAATTGTTTCTTTCTAATGAAACCCGCAGGTAAGGTATTGTCCACACCAAAAAATATTGTCCATTTACGAAATAAATTGATGAAGGCTTTTGACGAAGATTCTGATTAGGTTATATTTATATAAGAATACAACAACTTTTTTAGGAGAAAATAATGTCCACACCAACAAATACAGGCGGAATCGTAGGAAGAAGTCGAAGAACTTGGGGAGACCCAGCAGGTGAATTCAATCAAACCGTAACAGTAGAAGGAAACTATGAGGCCACAGGTTCTAACGATTTAGGTTGGAGTGCATTGGTGGTTAAAACCGCTGGTGATGCAGTATTACATACACATAATGGTAGTGTGGCAGCTGCAGACTTATCCGCTGGAGTTATCTATCCAATAGGAATAAAAAGAGTTGCAACATCAAATGGTAAAATTATATTACTAAAAAAATAGGTGAACTAAAATGGTAAAACTACAAGATTTAATCAAAGAAGAAGAAACATTCAAACTCAAGAAAAAAGATGGCGGAAATATTGTTGTATTCAAGAATAAAGACAATTACGAAAAGGCCCTAAAGTCTGGTGAGTATATAGACCCAATAAACAAAGGTGATGATTCACTTGGTGGTAAAGATGATGAGAAAGGTGCTACCGCAACAGCTGCAGACTTCGATATCGATAAAAGATTAGGTAAAGATTCAGATGGTGATGGACTTGACTCATTCTATTCAGGTGATAGTGGTTTTCCAGATATGAGTGGTGATGATGAAGATGAGGACGAGGATGACGATTACATACCAAATGAATCTTCTGATTGGGATGAGATGGAAGACAGAATGTATTCGGCAGATGATTTTGATGGGTGGTTAGATGATAATGCTATTCAAATGAATGATGAGGATGACCAAGAAGTTATGGACTTGATGTCTCAATGGTATGACTTGGATGGTGACTTATCAGTATTACATCCAGAAGATGCGGAAGATGAAGAAGAAGGTGAAGAGATAGAAAATCAAATAGCTATGGTAGAGGATGAGTTAGAGACTACTAAAGATGCCATTAGAAAAATAATGATGAAGTATAAGAACAAGGCGGAAAAAGAAAGAGAAGAAAAGGACGAAAGAGATTCTAAACCTATGAGTTCAGAAGAAGGTATCAAGAATGACTTAGATGTACTCAGAAAGAAAATAAAGGCACGAGGAGATGGGAATAAACAAATCCGTAGTGGTAATGCCTTTAGACAATTGGCACAAGATGTTGAAGACGAATATGGTGAAGAGGCTGGTATAAAGAGTGTTGAGGACTTACGATATATATCATACGATGTAGATAGTTTAGGTATAGAACAGACAGAAGAGATGTTGAAAAGAGTACTTGATAATATGGAAGTAGAGTTACAAAGATATAACTCTGATGTATTCAAATCAGTACCAGGTCGAGACCCAAAAGAAGGTCTGAAAAAAGAATATCAGACAATAAAAGAACAATTCAACAGAATAAAAAGGAAATAGGAACGAAAAATGAATCAAGCCGATAGAAAAGAGTTTGACCTTATTCACGAAAAAATAGACACCATAAAAAAGAGTATAGATGATATGAAACACGATATGTCTATGGCTCACGGAAAGACAGACGCAGGTCTATCGTTCCTAAAAGAAAACCTATTCAATCCACACGAAGGATTATGGGCAGAAACCAAACAGAATACCCAATTCAGACAGAACTCTCAGAAGTGGAGAAGTGTTATAGGAATTGGTTTCGTAGGTCTTGTAATAGACAAAGTTTGGAAGTTATTTCAGTAGAAAAAATCTATTCTACAATCACAACAACATATTTATAATCGAAGATTAAAGACGCCTATCGAGGTGGTTATCGGAACGAGTAAATACGCCTATCACCACATCTCACGATAGGACGAAATCAAAGATTTCTCCAAAAGACGAAAGGAGTTCCATATGGATTCAAATGATAATAGGAATTGGGCGGGTGGTCGATTCCGTGATAACAATGATAAGTTTGACCCGAATAAATTTTATATGATGAGAGGACACACCTTGAGAACCGTGTTGAATTGTATTGAGGAGTTGAAGCGTGGTGTAGATAGAAAGGTTACGGGTAAGGATGATGGCAAGGATGATGTGATAAATCGTGATAAAAGTAGGTGGACGGAAAAGGATTATGAGAGTGTGAATTATTTCTTCAACTCCTTGATAGTCGAGATAATAGACTTGATGGAAAACCCAATCAACTCATATAGTGAGGATGAATTGCGTTGGATATATTCAAGGAAAAGAAGGGCTCAAAATTTATTCAAGGATGAGATGGATGATGCATTGAATAAGAAGAAATCCTTAGATGATATACGAGAGAAAATCCTCGGAATATCACCAAAGGAAGGCAATCAAATACTATCGGATTTTGAGAAACTTCAACAATGGTTGAATCAATTAGGACGAGAAATCATTCAAGACAATAAGGCCAAAAAAGAGGCTCGTAAGAAAAACAATTCAAAAAATAAAACTACCAAGAAAGAAAAACTCAAACCCAAACCAATCGAGGAAGATGAGTTTATTGACTTCTTATTAGATATGGGTGTGACTCCGAGTCGTGACGAGGGCGGTACGGATGATGAGTAAATTGAGACCAATCGATAGATTGAAGAATATTTCTATCGGTATATTTATTGTATATGAACGAGTGGGAAGCCTTGTTTATGATTTTTTGTGTCGTAGTCGTGATAAAATGTTTTCACTACATAAGAACACACAAGTAACAAGAAGTCAAGAGAATAAACGATTTAGGCCAAACGATATTGAGGATTCAACAATGGATGATGAGGAATTGAATGAGATACCTGCCAGTTCTTTTCATCACCAAGTCACAACATATGAGGAAGATTTTATGGAAGAAAATTACCAAGA
>Ga0160423_10000922_pt1 | contig 24495 bp, 16 predicted proteins | sample CRUFie14St8metaG_FD_108191 | JGI IMG/M metagenome (GOLD analysis project Ga0160423, IMG submission 108191) | Marine microbial communities from the Costa Rica Dome - CRUD Field 142mm St8 metaG | ecosystem: Environmental > Aquatic > Marine > Oceanic > Photic zone | place: Costa Rica: the Eastern...
ATATTTGTTTTTGTTTTTGGGGAGGGGGGCGCGCGCAACCAAAAAAACATGTGTTTTTTGGTTTTTGGGGTGGAAGTAGCGCGCGACTAACAAAATATGTTTTTGTTTGTTTTTGTGTTTGTTTTTTTTTTTTTTTTTTTTTGGGGGGGAGCGGAAAATTTTTAATCGGGGTGGGGGGGGGGGGGGGGGGGTCGGAGCAGAAAAAAAAAAGCGCTCGTTTTGGTGGAAGCGTTGTTTGCACACACCAAGCGAGGGTGTGTTGTGTAGAAACCGAACAGCAAGGCGGATACAACACCAGGTGAGGGGATGCCAGAAGAATTTTGGAAGAATTGCGCGCCAGTGTGGGAACACAACAAGACAGCTCCGGCAGGGGGAGAGGGAACTCCGTTCTACTTCTCGAAGAGTAGAGATTCCAACTCTTCGGCACTCCTCGTCAAGGCGCGTGCGGAGCGAAAAAGTGTCTTTTGGCGCGCATCCTGCCGAGGATGCCGAGAACCCCGCCCCGGCAGTTCTCGAGGCAGTCCTATCCGAAATCTCATCCTTGCTTTTTGGTCTTGCCAAGTGCTAATCCTCTCTTGGCACCCAAAACTAACTCGCAAAACGCATCTTCTCGTTTTCATTGGAACCGCGCCTCCTGTCATTCTTCCTTTGGGTTCGGCCCCACAGTAGGAATCCCTTGTAAGCGCGCCTCCTCAGGTCAAGAACCTCGTGCTTTGGATCAACCTCAAGGCTCGCTTTTTGGGCTTCATCGAACACCGGGCCCCTCTTGTTCTTGTTCCTTGCCTGGGCTCAAGCCAGCTTTGGGCACTTGGGCGCGAGGGGGGAGAGACCACCGCGACTGGACAGGTCAAGCGCGGGCCCCGGTACCCCTCGAGCGGGCGAGCACGGCGCGGCCTCGTCGGAAGCCGTGCCTCGCGGAGAGCTGCGGGCAGCTCGACAATCACCAACACAACCACCTCGACCTCTTTTGCTTTTTGTTGCCTGCTTGGCCTTTTGGCCTTCTTTGTCGGTCGGATAGAATCCCGGCAGTGAGGCAGTGAGGCACGAGGGCCGCGGAGCGCGCTACGGCGAAGGTAGCTCCGGGAGCGAGCACCTGTACCTTTCGTGGAGAAAGTGGGGGGTGCACTACTTTTTGTACTCCTAGTTTTTGAGGAGAACAGGAAAGAAAAAGGAAAGGACCCAAGCCAACGACAAGAACGAAAACAACCTCCTACTTGGGGGATTGCGGGGGACTTGTTTCCGCTCGTGAGGGCGGGTGCGGTCTTGGACGCCTGCACTTGCTTGACAGTCGAGGCCGGGAGGGACGCGCAGCAGATGCTCTGCCGCGTGTCGCTCTAGAGCACGACACACACACACACACACGCAGACGAGACGAGACGAGACGAAGCGATACAAGACGGCCAAGATTAAGGAAGAGAGTAGACCTGACGAGATGTTAGACGACCAGGTTCTCATCAGCAACCCTGGCACCGGGTTTCCGGACTTTTTGCTCGATGACAGCTACATGAACGCCATGCTGTGCGCCGAGGAAGCCGAGCTGATGCGGGCTTTGGGGGACCCAGTGTTCGACCCGACGGGGAGCGGGGTCGGCGGGGAGTTCTCCGGGTCGGACGACACTCTGGACAACAAGCTAAATGAGAAGCAGGTCGTGATCGCTGCGCAGGCCGCAGCGGGGCTGAGCCGGCCTGGAGGTCTCAAGCGCGCCGCCTTCAGCATGAATGACCTGACCGCTCTGCAGCCAAACGGCGGCCAGCAGGGCAGGGGATCCCACGGCCACGAGCACTACGCCCAGCAGCAGCAGCAGAAGAAGCAGGCCGCCAAGGCCAAGGCGATGAGGGGGAGCAAGGCGGGTAAAAACAAGCTTTCGGCGCTGGACGAGAACAAGCCCCTGGCGATGAACATCAAGCAGGAGGAGCTCAGCACGCTTGGTACACTGGACCAACCCGACTTGATGCCGAACATGCACTACCAGCAGTTTCAAGACTCACAGCAGGTGATGATGGCGCCGAACCCCGGGCAGCCCTGGGGCCAGGGGCAACAGCCGCCAGGGGGTCCTCCCCCACAGGGCTTTCCCCCGCCGCAGCACCACCAGGGCTACCCCCAGCAGCAGCAACAACAACAACAAGCACCGCAGCAGCAGCAGCAGCAGGTGGTTGGCGTGAGTGGTCCCCCTCCGGGGACCATTCCTCCCATGCACCAGACCGGCCACTTTGGCGGAATGCCTCAGCACCACGGGCACGGCAACGGCCACCACCACCACCACCACCATCACCACCATCACCACCCTGGCGGCCACGGTGGCCACGGGCAGCCCCCGGCGCTCGGGATGCCCCACCCCATGGGCGGCCCCCACCACCCCGCCATGAACGGCCACCACCACGGAGGCCCGCCACCGCCGCAGGGGATGATGAATGGGGCGCAGCAGCAGGGCGCCCTAAGGAGGGTGGCTTCGTCACCCAACTTTGGCAAGCACCTGGAGAACGCCACGCACAAGTCGGAGGAAGGCCGCGGCGGCGATGCGAAGCACGCCGGTGCTGGGGGGGACGGAAACCCGGCCAGGAGGATCGGGACCTTAACGCTGGAGGAGCGCCGCGCTCGCATATTGCGGTACAGGCAGAAGAGGCACGAGAGGAACTTTCGGAAGCGGATCAAGTACAACTGCCGCAAGACTCTGGCGGACTCGAGGCCCAGGATTCGCGGACGCTTCGCGAGGAATGACGAGATCGAGGAGCTGCTGAAGCAGAAGAAGCTCGAGGAGGAGAAGCGGGCGGCAGGGGAGACAGGGTCGGGGTCGAGCTCCAGTCAGAAGTCCTCTGAAGAGAACAGGAACTCCTCGGGGAGCGACAACGATGAGTGCGCGAACAAGGACAACGGCGGACAAAGTGCGGCGGTCAATGGGGACAAGGACAAGGGGAAGGCGTGACGCACGCTGTGATCGGCGTGACGTGGCCGACCGACTGACTTTTGTCCCTGGGATGCCGGGCGTGCTGCACCAGCCGCCGACGCCAAAGAGAGTGTCGGAGTGTACCAACAGGAGAGCTGAAGGGATGGAGGAGATACTGTACTCGTAAGGAACAAGCCGGGATCGGCGGGCGGGAGGGAGGGACATTTTAATGACATTTCAAGCAGATCTCATTGAACGCGTCTCAATTTTACTCTTTTTTTCTCTTCTTCTCTCGCCACTCACTCTACCGCCACCCTCCTCATGGCCTCCTGCTCCACAAGCCTGTCCAGGAAGTCACCGTGCGCCACCGCCCCGGGCTCCACCCCAAGCTCTCTCGCAAGGCCCACGCCCTGCGAGATCGTCTCCTGGGTGAGCGGCAGCATCAGCCGCCCGAGAGCGCTCACTACGTTCCTTACGAGGCTCAGGTTGTACAGACAGGACGAGTCCACCCCGCCGCCATGGCCGCCGTCCTCACCCTCGCCCCCCTCGCTGGCGTCGTCGTCCTCACTGTCGATGTCCCCCGCCCCTTGCTTCTGCAGTGGCAGGCCGCCCGGGTGGCACACCCACACCAAGCCGTTGTATCCCAAAACGACGCGGACGGCGGAGCTCTCCCCGAACTCGACCTCCAAGAAGTTCTGCTTCTGGCGCTTCACCAAGAAGCTAGGGACGCAGACGAGGTGACCAGAAAGGAGCTTGCCGTACTTGGCGCTCCTCGCGTGGAGGGCGACAGTGCCGTCCGAGTGGAGCTGCTGCACCTCGCAGCACACGGCGTCGCCCTCCGCGAAAACGTTCCTCATGTTGAGCTCGTCCTCCCACGTCCTCCTCCTCTGGGCGTTGCCGGGAAGGTTCACCGCGCTCAGGTGGAGAACCCCCTCCGCCCCCGCATGCTGGCCCGCCCGACCACCCTTCAGGCTGACCTTCCACCGCTTACCTCCTATCTCGCAGACCGTCCCGACCACCACGTCCCCGACCTCCGCTTGGTACTGCTGCCTCACCGGCCTAACCGTCACCAGCCTATTCACCCTCTCCACCGTTCCGCATACCGTGGCCCTCAGCGCCGCATTGTCCTCGGTTACTCGCGTCCCGTGTCCCCTGAGAAAGCTGCCTTGGTCTCCCACTTGTATGGCATCCCCGACGCTCACGAGGTCCCCGTGTCGGTACACTCGGCTCGGTGAGGCTTCGCTCAGGGACTCGAAGGTCGAAACAAGAGCATCCTCCCTTTTTCTCTTCACCGGGTGGATGGTCACGTTCATCGCCAGCGCCATGATCACGCCAGCGTCTGCTTGTCTGCTTGTGGGCCCCCCGCCCACCCAGGGCGATGGGTTCCCATCCTGCATGTCAAAAAAAGAGTGTCTGATGCGTACACCCAAAAAGACCAAGAAATTGACCGTTTAGTAGTGTTCCAAGGTGGCAAAGGTGGCCAGAGACACGAGAGGAGACGAGAGGAGGAGGGAGGGAGGGGGGTGTGTGAGTGAAGGAGGGAAAGCCGTCCACTCAGGATGGTGGGCCAGCCGGCGGGGAGCACGTCGACCCTGCTCTTTCGGGAGCTGGTGACCAAGCTCCAGATCGGCACGGCCCAGGACAAAATATTCTCGCTCAGAGGACTGAACTCCATCGTTGCGGTGAACGAGCACACCAGCATAAGGCTGCTGAAGACGAAGGACTTTGCAGATATCGTGCTTAAGTTGTGCAGGCAGAAAGAGTCCTCGCAGCTCAGGGTGCAGGCCCTTAAGTTCCTTAGACACCTCGCCTCAGGGCAAGTCTGCAGGAAGATTCTGGTGTCGAGGGGCGCCCTCGAGGACCTGGTGAGCCATACGCCCCGAGTCCTCCTCTTCTACCCCACACCCCGCTGACCATCTCCTCTCTCTCTCTCTTCCCTCCCACAATGAAAACACCATCGTGAAGGCCGACCTCGTGATCGGTGACTTTGCATCCCTTCCCGAGGAGTTCCTGGTGGTCGCGGCGGAGTACCTCCTGGCCCTGCTGGACAGAAAGAGCGACTTGTCGTCCTACGAATTGACGAGCAGGGGGAGGGAAAAAGTGGAGCGCACGATGGGGTTCCTCAGGGACTCGCAACACGTTTCCGTGAGGGCCGCCATGGCCAGGATGGATGGGGGCACTGGGGCGGTGTGGCTGCCGCGCGACGAGCCCTCCTCCGCGGAGGAGGAGGAGGAGGAGGAGGTAGGGGACCGCCGGGCGGGGGGGCTAGGGGACGAGGCACCGTACTCGCTAGCTGGCAGCGGGAGGTTGTCCGAGTCGATCACGGCGGAGGATCGGGACCTGAGCGAGCGGTTGAGGAGGCTGAAGGCCGCTCTGAGGGGAGAAAAGGCGGAGCACTCTGTGGCATCGACCTCCACCTCCACCCCGTCACGCGTGGACACAGGCGCGGAGGACACCTCGTCGTCGTCCGATGAGTCGAGCGATACGGAGGCCGAGGCCGAAGCGCCCTCGGAGGGGGAGGGGGAGCAGAGGGCAGAGGAAGGGGGAAGAGACGACGGCGGGGGTCACCGGGAAGAGGTGACGGCGCAGGAGGATGAGGAGGTGGTGGTGGTGCCACTCGACTCGCCCTCCCCCTCGTCATCCTCGTCGTCCGGCTCGGATTCGGACTCGGATTATTCCGAGGGTTCCCGGCCTGCTACCTGCCCGGCGGCCGTTCAGCTTCACGTCAAGCGCGGCGCGGTCCTTCACAAGTTCTTCTCGTCTTGGATGGCGGTGGTTCAGACCGAGCTGTTCAGGAGGCAGAGGTCGAGGACGCTGAGGAGGCTGTTCGTTAGGAACCAGAAGGTCCGCAGGGCCAAGTCCTCACTCAGAGGCTGGATGCTTGTCGCCAAACAAAAGAAGATCTTGGGCCTCTGCGTCACCAAGTGGCCTGGCATCAGGCTGCACCAGGTCTTTGACGCCTGGCGCGTTGTTGCCAGGAAGCGGCACAGGAACAATAGGCTCGCCTGCCGATCGCACTCGAGGCGCCTGCGGTACTTTTTGCTGTGGTGCTTCAGGGTCTGGCGGGCTCAGCTCGGCGAGCGCGTTTATGGCGAATACGGTGACTTGAGGGCGAGGGTGATGCTGCTGGAGGAGGAGCAGCAGGAGCTGCTGGGGCAGGAGCGAGAGGCCCGCGGGTACAGAGACCACCTGTACTCGGTGCTGGCGCAGGTGGCGGAGATTGGGGTGAACTTGCTTAGGGTGGAGAACGGGGGGGAGGCTCTGATCGAGTGCTGCCAGAAGGTGGAGACCATCCTGAAGCTGAATTCGGCGTACGTGCCACAGGAGGCGCTGGACGCGGCGATGGCGAACATCGACTTTGGTGCGGCTGCGACGCCACACTCTGCGACGCCGAAGGGGCAGAGCAATGCCACCGCGGGAAATGGGGCGGGGTGAGGAACTTTAATCAATCAAATTAAAAATTTTCTCGTTCAATCAATCAATTGATCAAGGGCAAAGGGGTCCTCGTTGGGGTCCTCCTTCCAGAGCCACTCCGCCGCCTCCGCGATCTCTCTCGCCCTCCCCTGCCCCGCCACCATGGCGACCACCGCCAGCGCGGCGTCCCCCCCCGCGCTGACCCCAGAGCTTGTCACCACGACCTGCTCCCTGCCGCCCCTCTGGGCGGTGGCGACCACCCACCTCGCGGAGGCCTGCCACATCACCTGGGGTCGGTCGCGCTGGGGCTGACCGAGCCGAAGAACGGCCTTGTTGCTCGTTGCCTCGAGCCCGTCCAGGACTCCTGCGCGGGCTGAGAAGGAGAGCGAGGTCAGAAGCGAGAACGACAGCGAGGAGAAGGAGACTTACCGAGGACCCACGAACCCGTGCAGACGGAGAAGACGATCTCGCAATGTTGGACGCAGTCGGCGATCCAAGACAGCACGCCCTGCTCATCATCTCCCGACACCAAGCGACGCGTGCCAACTCCACCAGGAACAAAAAGGACGTTTGGCCTGTACGCGTCCTCGTTTCGCCCGCCGCCCAGAGGTCTGATCGCGCCGTCCGGCGCCATCTCAAAGTCCGCTTGCAACCGAGGACCCCCCTGCCCCGACCCTGACACCTCCATAAGGCTCGATTGGACGTTCTCGCCCCCTGTGGTCGTCACGTAACGGAACTGTAACGTCTCCTGCCCGACCGCGCCCAGAAGCTCCAGCGGGGCGGCCACGTCCAGGAGCTCGAAACCGGGAAAGAGCAAACAAGCTACAATCCTCGGCATCTGGCTTCTGAACGCGGTGAGTGTCTTCGTCAGCAATGGAGGTTGGCGCTGCTGCAGCACACGCACAATCGTTCCCCTAGGAGAGCGAACCGGAAATCGTGTTGCGTGTGGCCGAAGGAGTTCATATTCGAGTGAAAATATTGTGAAAATCTAAGTCATGACTGACTGCCCCAGACACCACGGAAATCCCTTGTGAGCTTCTGGGATTTACCCTGATGTGATCGTACGCTTACGAAAGCGACCTTAAGTGAACAGCTAGCAGACCAAGCCGCTAGTGTGTTCCAACAACCCTTGAAAAACCACTTTTTTTTTTTCTACCTCTTTATCTCTCTTTTTCCTTCCTGGACTGGAAGAAGAAACAGAATTTGATAATGAGTTCACATGAGTGCTGCAGAAAAGTGGCAAAGTATTTCTATTCAATGCGGAGTCTGTCGGGTGAATGTACCTTAGAGCCTTATAATGTCTGGCGAGGAGCCGAAGACTGGACATGCTGATCTCTCCACGAAACACGACGCCGCGTCCCTCTGCACGATCATCTCTACCACCAGCTCAGAGAGCAAAGTTCGAAACAGTTCGATAGATTACACAATGAGCCCAAGTACGATAAATTACAATAACCCCCCCCCCTCCCCTCCTACTCAAAGCTCATGGGAGGGAAGGGTTCCTTCTTGGAGAGCACCAGGATCCCCGACTTGTGGGACACGTAGCCCTTGACGTGCCCCCGGTAGATCTGGTTCGCGCAGATGCACTCCACCTCGTCCAGGGTGCACTCGTAGCCCTGCCACGTCAGTGCGGCCGCGTAGAGCCGCAGCGGCACCTGCACCGCCTTCTCCGGCCTCATCGCCTGGTGGATGAGCTTGACCTTCTTCAGCAGCCTCCTGTACACGGCCTGCCTGAGCCTCTCCATCAGAAGGAACACCCCGCTCGCGACGAAGAGCTCCATGTTCTTCGCCAGCGCCCTCTCGAACTGCGCCACAGCCCCCTCCCTCACCGCTCCGCAGACCTCGGCGTACCGCTGGTCCAGCGCGTACTTCCTGAGCAGCGCCTCGGACGGCAGCTGGTTCCTGGTCAGGATCTTGACGGGCACGAGGTACTTGAGGATCATGCTGCGCTGCTTGCGGTGCTCCCGGCCGCCCAGGCAGCGGTCGAAGGCGTACGTCAGGTAAGAGTCCGCGCACTCGAAATCCTCCTCGTACACCGCTAGCCTGCCCACGAAGAACTTGTACGTAACGCGGTCCGCGCACGCAAAGGACTCGAACGAAAGGAACTTCTTCGCGTCCACCACCCTGACGAGGTACTTGCAGTTTCTCAGCGTGTTCAGCGCAAAGTAGATCCTGAAAAGAGAGTTGACCACGCGAAGGGTCGCCAGGCGCTTGTCCGGGTCTCCCTGCGGCCTGTTGGCGGCAGAGAAGAAGGTCATGAGGTGGTTGCCGGCGTTCTCCAGGCGGTCGGGCTCCCCTCCCCGCGACCGGATCGCGTCGTCTGCGCTGCATGCCACCAAGCGAACGTTATCCGCCATCGCGTGAAGCGGTGGGACGACCCAGGTTTGTTCCTCCGTCCGGAACAGATCCACGAAGGGCTGCACCGACAACGCGAGTCTGTCATAAGCCTGCACGGGGTCTCCGGCGAGGAGGTGCCGGGCGCAAACCGCGCAAGACGCCGCGACCTCCGCCGCGGAGTCGCCACACTGCGACCTCAACGCCTTGTTCGCTTTGGACTCTAACTGTTGGGTCGTGTTCTGGGCGAGATCACTGACGTGCTCCAGCTTGGTCTCCAGTCCGCCTCCTCCTCGTTTTTTTTTGCTGGCTGGCTGGTTTGCCTGGACCAGGCATCCCGTGACGTCGAGGAGGGCGGCAACCTGGGCGCCATCCCCTCGAGAGAATGCCTGCTTCACCCTCTGAAGGTACGTAGCGTACGTGAACGCCATCGCGGTACCTCGCTCCTCTCCTTCGTGCTGGTGTGCTTTCGCGGGCGTCTTTCTACTTTTTTGGGGTGTACGCTGGGTCGTAATTCGAGTGTATAGGGTTCGAAATCAATTCAATTCTGCTCCCCCAGAAAAACCAAGAATATCAAACGCAAAACCAAGGTGGCAGGGAGGGAGGGAGGAGGGCAAAGGCAAAGGACCCGGTCGGTCGCTTCGCGGCGCGGCCGATGACGATGACGATGAGGATCATGAATTCAGGTCCTTCGCGAGTGAGAAGAGTAAGATACACCTCTGAGTGAGTGACCTACCTGCTGGACCTGTGCGCTGGGTATGGGTTGTTTGGGTTGTTTCGGGGGCGGGGCGGAAGCCCAAGTGAGGGAGAGGAGGGAAAACAGTGCCAAGGGACTCACGTCCACGTCCAACAACGACGGCAAGCTTGCCGGAGGGCCCGGGACAAAGCCAACTCAAAAAGAGGATAACACAAGGCAACACCTAAGAGAAGGAAACACAGAGGAGGTTGTTGATGGGGTGGACTTGGCGGCTGGGCTCGACCCTTCGAAGGACGCCTCGGTGCTGGCGCTCTTGTCGGCGACGCGAACGGAGGAACCACCGACACCGAGGGACCTGGCGTGCGCCATCGAGCAAGAAAGGGATTCGATCAAGTCCGCAGACGCGGCGAGGGACTTGGCGAGGCTCAGGCCGATAGTCCTCACCCTGAACCGCTGCATCGACGAGGCGTGGCGCGGGATCACGACGAGGCTGCGGACAGTGGACTGGGCCAACGCCACCGTGCGCGGGGTGCACGAGAGGATCACTGCTTGTGACGGGGACGAGGATCTGCGGGACGTCTGCTACGTCACGGGGGCGTGCCTTGAGGCCGTGGATTATTACGCGACCGAGTCAGAGCCTCACAGGCCGAGAAACGCGGAGTGGGATCGCGTGTTTCGGAACGCCTCGCTCGACTCGCTCATGGCGAGCCTCGCCGTCGTGCTCAACCGCACCGTCACCCATCTCTCGGCATCCGCCCTGCAGAGGAACAAGAGGTCGTTCGGGGAGTGTCTGCGGGACCTGGGCTTGGGCGCGCACCTGGCCTGCGCCCTCTCCCCAGAATCTGCCTGCTCCCTCGCGTACCTGGTGCACAGGACGGGGGAGGACGAGGGAAAGCTATCGGTGAGGGTGTCGAGGGCGCACTGCTTCGAGTCGGCCTTCGCGGACTTCTCGGATCAGGTCTTCCGAGGAACCTTCGACCCGGACGGCCGCAGGTGTAAGGTCTTTCCCGTGTTTCGCAACGAGGAGGGCGGCGAGGCGTTCGAGTGTGGCGAGGGGCACGGCCCTAGGAAGGAGTTCTTCGACTTGTGCGCCGCGGACCTGGGCCGGGCGCAGGGGGCGACGGACCCCGGCGCGGACGCCCCTCTTTTCTCGCACTCCAGGTCGATGGGCAAGTTCTGGTTCAACTTGGGCTTGATGAAGTCCGAGAGGAACAAGGAGAGGTACACCTTCGTGGGCTGGCTCCTTGCACAGTCCATCTTCAATCGAACCAAGCTTGCGCTGGACCTGAGCGAAGCGGTCTTCCAGACCATCGTCTTGGACCCGCAACAGTATGACCCCTCCATCGCATACTTGAGGGGAGTCGATCCAGAGGCCGCGAGGTCGCTGGAGAACGTGCACAACCTGCCGCAAGGCGACTTCGAGTCGATGCTGCAGCTGGAGGGCTATCCGAGGGGCACCGTGAGGGAGGAGTTTGTGCGCCAGGGGGTTAGGGCTGTGCTGGTGGGCGCAGTGTCCTGGCAGTCCGAGGCCCTCGCCCAGGGGTTCCATTCCGTCTTGGACAGGGAATCCAGCGCTGCTTATTTTGGGTGTGCGAGGAAGCTGAGGGAGGCCGTGTGCGGGGAGCCGGCGGAGGAGCGGCTCTCGTCCAAGCGCGTGTCGCTCAGGGATGTCTTTGTCGTGCAGTGCGACGAGGAGCTGAGGGACTCGTGGCCTGACTTGGATGACGCGCTCTGGCAGGTCCTGGACGCGTGGCCCTTGCCGAAGAAGCTGGACTTTGCCAAGTTCGTGACCGGGACGGATAGGCTGCCACTGCCCAAGACCGAGATGATCAAGGTCGAGCTGCCCTTCTTTGCCTTCTCGGACCACGACCACGCCAGGCTGCTGGGCACGCTGCCGCAGGCCCACACCTGCGAGAACCTGCTTGAGCTGCCAAACTACTGGGAGTCCCTGCTCCACGTCAGGGGACAGGGCGCGGGCGGTGGCGCGAGGCAGGACCTCCTGGCGGAGCTCAGGAGGACCTTGGACGACAGGCTTTCCTTTGCAGTGGCAAATTGCGACACGTACGCCCTGGACACGATCAGTCACCACGCGGGGGAGGGTGCGGGTCGGGAGGTGGCAGTCGCGGCGGCCGGGGCGGCGGTGGGGGATCAGGGCGGCCTGTTCGGGTCCGGAATGGGACCACCGACCCCACAGGCCAGTGCAGAGGCCGTGACCCACGAGGAGATGGAGTTCCTGGCGGAGGATCGGCTGGTTCTGTCCCCCCAGGCCCCCGGCGCCAACGGGGCGGTCCACGGGGGGACTCCGGCGTCCACCCCGGGCAAGAAGCACGTCCTGGACGCATCCATCGACGAGATGGTGGACGAGCTCGGGATCGAGCTGTAAGATCTAAAGTGGTGTTGCTCATTCTCACATTTGGGCGTTACAAAAAAAAAAAAGGTCTAAAATCCTTCTTTCTCAATGGCTTCCATCTGCTTCACCAGCGACGGCAAATTCTTCCTCAGCTTGGCCTCTATCCTGACGTAAACGTCAATCATGTCCTGGAAGGCCTGGTCCGAGGACTCCGGCGGGCCGTGCTCCACGTAGCGCCTGTCCTGGTAGTGGGCCGCAATCACCGTGGCGAGGTACCCGCACACCCTGTCGTCAAACCTGTCGTGGCCTGTCCTGTTCTTCTTCATCCTGTTCTTGAAATCCTCGTGCTCAATGTCTACATAGATGGTGTTCCCGATGAGCTCGCTCCTCTTGCCCTCCCCGCGGATCAGCCTCACGTTGAAGCCCTGGTGCACCTGTGGCTGCTTCTTCCTTCTCGGCACAGCCTTAGCCTCCTTCTCCTTCCTCCTCTCCACCGTCTTGGGATCCTCCTCCTGTTGTTGGTTCTCAGACCCCGTGCCGAGGTCCAGCCCGCCCTCCGGCGGCTCCAGCGAGTCGAGCATCGCCCTGTCCACCGCCTGGTTCGGGCCCACCACCCGCCTCCTGTTGTCCTCCCTCGAAACCGTGCTCAGCACGTTGGTCAAGATGTCCTCCAGCACCACCAGCTTGTTGTCGCTCTGTTCCTTGTTCGCCCTCCCCAGAGCCTTTTCGAGCTTCTGCTCGCACAAATCGATAAGGTACTCGAACATCCTCTTCCGGTACCTCGTGCGTTTGAACTCGTCCCTCGTGATCACGGGCTTCGCAGCGAGGGTCGAGAATTGGGAGAAGGGCAGAGAAGGGTCAGCCAAACACGCACACGCGCACACGCGTCAGAAGATGTTTGAGACGAGAAAGTCGTGTTCGGGCCATCCGCGTACCTGCAGGGCGCCTCCTTGGGCGCTCCCCTCTTCGTTGGAGATGTCGATGAAACCCAAGACGTTCGGGTGGGCCCATACCGTCCACCTCCTCTTGCTGTAGGCGGTGAAGGACCTCGTCCCGGCGACCTCCTTGATCCTACGGCCGTTGACGAAGAACCTGGCAATCCTGCCCTGGACGGGCTGGGACGACACGCATAGCCTGATATTCACCTTCTGGGGGACCACACTGGCGGCCTGCTTCCCGCCAACCTGAGGGGAAAGATACGAAAAAGGAGGTTGTGGATCAAACCAAGCCGGGTCAGCAACGTGCGGGGGGTGCTTGGGCGCCGCTGGGATCCTCTAGCGCACTCACCTCTTCCCCAGGGGCGGGCCACACGACAGACGCGTCGATGGACTCGATCACACCGAGGTCCTGCGCCGCGTAGTCGAAGGGCTCGCACCTGTGAATGCTCAATATGTTTCCCTCGCTGGTCTCCTCCATGACGTTCACGGTGAGGCCAGGCCTGGCCAGCAGCCTCTCAAAATGCAGCTCGATCTCTCTGGCGATCTCCCTGGCGGAGAAGGTGTCGTCCATCCACTGCTCGTCGAAGTTGTCCAGCGTGATTGCCGTCCCGGTGCCCTTGATGGCGCTCTCCGCCCTTGCAACGCTCTCCACCGCGAATCCGTCCGTCTGCCACCGCCCCAGCGTGATCTCCTCGGCGTCCTCCTCCGCGCTCGTCTTGGTCTGCACGGTGAGGCTCTCGCAGCACGTCCTGAACGCCTGCATGCCAAAGCCGTACTGGCCGTTGAGGAAGGCGACCCCCCTCTTCTTCGACTCGCCAACGTTGAGAACGACCCTCTGCAGCACCTCGCGGGGCATGCCGCGGCAGTTATCCACCACGCGGATCCTTTTGCTCTCCTCGCACACAAAGACGTTCACCTCGACCTCCCTTTCGTACGCCCCGAAGGACTCTCCTGCGTCGCCCTCTCCCTCTTCTGCCTCGTTTCCACCCTCCTGCTCGACTCTCCTGTAAAAGGCCTCCGCGTCGTCGATCGCATTATCGACGAACTCCATGAGCACGCGAGGTGTGCTGGTGTACCTCTCGGCCATGTGGTTCAGCAGCAGGGTGGGCCTCGATATCGTTAGCTGTAGCTCCTCTCTTTGTGCCCCACCGTTTGAGGCCAGGCTAGGCGGAAGCCGTGGCTCCGATGAAAAACCAGAGCGCTGGCCCAAAGCCGAACTCGAACCCGAACCACCTGTCAGACTGGGGACCTGAGGCGGGGACCCATGACGCTGCTGGTGGTCGCCGAGCGCGCGCACAGGAACCATGGCGCAAGTAGACCGCCTCGGCAGAGTCCTCGTCACCGTCGTCGTCGTGGTGGTGGTGGTGGTGTTGGTGTGTCCTGGGGGTCGCGCCCAGCTGGTATGGTGTCTTCTTCCCTGCATCCCTGCTGAGGAGGAGCCTGCGATCTGTCGGGCGTGCTCCATGATAGAATCAAACTGGTTTGTAAAAAAGGTTCTATGGTTCTTGTTCTTCTTGTTGTTGTTGTTGTTGTTGGGAATGAAACAACGTCGTCGAAGAGTCGTCTTTCGTTTAAGAATACAATGGGCGAAACTTGCGAGCATCCAACGACTCGTCGTGGAGGTCGGGAATGGGAATCCGATCCCGATTCCGATCCCGAGGTTCCAGTCCGATCGACCGCCTCTCGTGTGTGTCGTTTTCGTGTCTGGTGTTTGCACGCCACTGCAGCTACTGCCACCCCGCCACTGATTGGCGCCAAACCACTCAATTCGAAGAAAATCGCTTTTCATCCAGTTTTCAGTTTTCAGGATGACGGAAAGTTCATGGCGGAAAGTTCTTCAGTTTTCCAGACGAGTTTACCAGGCGGGCGTTGCACTCGGGAGGCTCTCGGGCGCACCGGCGAGGGTCCTTGTGAACGTAGCATCCAGAACACCGCCAGGCTTGTGCGAACACGGTTCAGGATTGGAAAAAAAAGGGAAGAGGTAGACACTTTTCTACGACCAGGAAAGGGAGGGCAAGGGAATGCGTGTAAGGGATGGGATCATTATGACATGATCCTAAACACCGCGAGGGTGGTTGTTACTCATCGGTCCCTCCGCTAACCCCCGTCTTCTTGTGCACGCTAAAGTCGCAGAAGAACACCGTCTGCTGCATGCTCTTGATGTTGCACGTGTAGTTGCACTTGGCCATCTTCTTGTACTGCATCGTCAATCCCAGCTCTCTCGCGCAGGCGTGCACCTCCTCCAGCGGGACCTCGCAACTCAGCTCGTTCGGCCCCAAATACGTGTGGCTGTCCGCCCAGTGCCAGAGCAGCGGCCCAAGGTTGACCCAGTACCCCCCGGGCTTCAGGCAGTGCGCGACCGTCTCGAGGTACTCCACAAAATTGTGAGCGGTGTCCACGAAAAAGCAAGTCGCCACGGCATCCCACCTCGCCTCGTGCTCCGGCCTGGAGTACACCTCCACGAAGTCGCCCCCCACGATCGACATCTGGTCCGGTTCAGTGATCGCGTCCGCAAAGTCGGAGGCGCAGGCATCTGGGATCAGGATAGGCCGGAGCTGGTCGTGGTGGGAGAGGTTGTTGCACGAGCCCAGGCAGTAGGGAAAGACTCGAAACTGGTCCTTGGCGTCCGAGTGGTTCATCACGAAGGCGGAGGTGAACAGCATAAAGTAGGAGAACTCGTTGCCCTCGCAGCAGAACCCATTCGAGGCGAGGTCCAGCACCAACCTGCCCAGTCCACAGCCCGGCACGAGCACTCTTGGCCTGTGGTGCGGTCCTCGGTTTGGGAATAATTCGCACAGCGCCTTGGTGACCTTGTCGTAGGATTGCGATCGCTCCACGGCACCCTCCGCGCTCCACTCCCGCACCAAGTCCTTCAACACATACCTAACCTTCTCCACGTCCACCGCGGGCACTTGCCCCGCTCCCGAGGAGGAGCATGCACTGCTCCTCTTGTCTGTACTCTTTTCCTCTACTCCGGAGGTGCTCGGGCCGTTGTTTTCTTGATCCACGGCGTCCACGAGTTGGTCCAAGAACTCCTGCTTAAGACGTAAACAACGCTTGGTTGACTCGTGCGCCTGCTTCACACGTTGTAATAGCTTTTGGTGTCGTTGGGGTAGTTTTGTAAAGTTTTTCTCCCACCTCAACACGTCGAGGTGGCCCTCCCTTTCGTACGTACGAAACGCACGTAAGATGCCCTGCGCCGCCCTCCTTTCCTGTTCCTGTGCTAAAACGTACTCCGGGTGGTCCTCCAACACACCCAGGTGACGCTCCATCGCGATCGATCGATCGATCGATCTAGACGGACTCTCTCGTCTTCTGATCAGTTCTGATCCGCAGGCAAAAACGCGATCGACAGCTTCGACGAAGCAGCACTTTGATCGGAGCTTACGGCAAACGATCGGTGGTGATCGATCGCGATCGATCGGGCGGGAACTCGTGTTGGTTGTGTGTCGTCGGGAATCGTGGTGGCTGCCAAGGTCGCTGCCATGGTCCTTCTTGTCGAAGCGCGCGCGTTCGCTCTCTCGGCAGGCACCAGGGGCTGCGCCAGGGGGGTAGGTAGGTGACTCGCATGCGTACGTTGTTGCGGAGGGCCCTTCCCGGCGTAGACGTTGCGCTCTTGCTGCTTCTCTGTCTGTGCCTGGCGCACACCTCGTCGCTTTGGGTCCAGACCAACAGAACGCTCGCGGAGGAGGAGACACGACTCGGAGCGTGGGGACCGCAGGACCACGTGAAGGGAGACCATGGGGAAGACCAGAAAAACTTCTTGCCTGGCGGGCGACCACCCGGTGGGCGGGAGGCTGGCGCCACGGAGTCCTCCTCGGAGACAATCTCCTCGGTGACTCCCGAGGCAAGGGCTGCCGCCTACCAAGGCAAGGGCGGTGACGATGGGTCCTGCGTGTCCGCCGGGCCTGGGCATGAGGAGAATCAGATAGCGGCGGTCATCGTGCTGTGCCACGACAGGCCAGGGTATCTGTCCCGTTCGCTTGAGACTCTAGAGCGTAGGCTGAGGGCCCGGAGCATCTCCCAGCGATTCCCCGTGTACGTCTCTCAGGACGGAGAGGACAAGGAGGTCTCGGCAGTCGTCGACCGCTTCTCGCGGTCTGGCCTGGTCCGCGCGCGGTGGACTCACTCCCCACCCGCGGCCTTCGAGGAGAAACTTCGTGCCTCCGTGAAGCCCCATATGCGCTCCTACCACCGCATCGCCAGGCACTACAAGTTCGCCCTCTCGACGTGCTTCTCTTGCCTCGGCTTTCCTCGCGCCATCCTGGTGGAGGACGACCTCGTGGTCTCCGCGGACTTCTTCCCTTACTTCGCGGCCGCTGCCCCCCTCCTCGACCGGGATCCCACGCTGTACGCCGCGAGCGCTTGGAACGACAACGCCGTGGCAGGCCTACCTAGGGGGGACCCCGCTGCTTTGCAAAGGACAGACTTCTTCCCAGGCCTCGGGTGGATGGTGACGCGGCGGTTGTGGCGCGAGGTCGAGGTCGGATGGCCCGAGGCTTTCTGGGACGAGTATATGAGGAGCCCTCACGTGCGCCTGGGAAGGCAGGTGGTGCAACCGGAGGTCAGCAGAACCGTGAACATCGGCGAACGCGGAGCAAGCAGCGGGGAGGACTACCATGGCGGGGCGGCCAGGGTGAGGGGCGCCGAGATCTATGTCAACTTCGTGGAGAGGGACCTGTCGCTGCTGGCGGACCGGGCGGCCTACCGTAACGAGGTCAAGTCGAGGGTGGCGCGTGCGGAGGTGGAGATCCTAGACGCGTTCCTCGAAGAACGCACAAAGATTGCCGATGGTGGAAAGAGGGTATTGAGGGACGCCAAGGTCGAGTACGCGTCTGAGGAGGAGCACGAGCGGGCCTTGGGACTCTTCGGGCTGCCCTACCCGCCCCGGGGGTCCTTCGAGGGCGTCACTACCATCATGGATCCGAGGGAGGGCCGCTTGGGCAGGGTGCACATCGCCCCAGTGGGCTACGGGCTGTCAGGAGACAGCGCCGTGGCATAGTACTTGGATGGGAGAAGTATACGAACTGTATGAAAGATTTATCTTGTGTGTCATAGCGTGTCGAAGCTCAGACCTCCTGCGGACTTGATGCCCAGTAGTAGATCCCCCGAGCTCTGCTCGAAGAGGCTAACCTGGGTGCTTGGCCGGTCACCGAGGCTGCCCGTAGACCTGTTCTTAGTGACTGGCGTTAGCTGCGCGGTGGCCGCCCGCTGCCTCGCGAGCAGCAGCCTCTGGGACATGGAGGGGTGGAAGTCGTGTCCACTCCTCCTGCCGTTGGCGGAGGCCTCCCCCTTGACAGGCGAGAGGAGGCTCGTGCCGTTCCCGCGGTGTCTCCCGGGCGACTGGGACCGCGACCTTCGCAACGTCTCGATGTGCCTCGGCACGCGTTCCGGCCTGGGACCCTCCTTCCGGGCCATCGACCCGAAGCTTCGCCTAAGCTGCTCCACTTCTGCCCTCAATTGCTCCACAGTCTCATCCCTAAGCCTCAGGTCCTCCTTGCTCTCCCTCAGGAGCTTCCGTAGGCCCTCTGCCCTCTCTCTCTCGCCCTGCCTGTCCCTGACCTTGTCCCCCAAGGACTTCTGGAGCCTCTCCAGCCTCGTCTCGAAGAACTCCAACACGTGGGGCTGGGTGTAAAGATTGCTCAGGTCCGTCTCCTTCACCCCGAGCTCCTCCTTGAGCATCAAAATCTCCGTCTCCAGATCCCTGATTGTCCTCTCGTAGTTGAAGGTTGCCACCAGGATGTCCTGCCTCTCCTCTTCGATGATTCCCATTTTCGGGATGGCCTCCTCAAAGAGCTCCAGGACCTCCTCCTTGGTCGGCTCCGCGAACTCCGTGAGGTCCAGATCGAGCAGGGACTTGCACTTGAGCAGCATCTCGGACAGCTCCACGGTCGTGAAGGTCAGTTCCCTTCCCTTGTGTTTGGCCTCCGCCATGGCGGGAAGGAATCCCGAGCCCCCCAGCTTGATCTGGGACTGCCGCCTGGCTTGGTCCCTGATCGACTGCCGCCTGGCGATGACTGCGTCAATTCTCCGAGCAACCACCTCGTCAATCTCTTCATCCTTCCCGTTTGCCGACTCGGCCTCCAGCTTCCTCAGCCTTGTCTTGGTCCGCCACTTGTTGGCCATTTGGGCCACCTTCTCGGGCATCCGGGTCTTGAGCTTGGCCCTGATGTGGGACATCCTCCGAGCGTAGTTAGCGGCCCCGCCACCGTCCTCCCCTTGCTCCATCCCCTCCCCGTCCCCCTCGTCCTCGTCCTCCTCCTCCTCCTCCTCCCTGATCCCACCCAGCGCGGGACCCTTGAGGTTGCTCGCCCTCCCGGCGACCCCCTCACCCTCGTTCCCCTTGTCCTCAGCGTCGACCTCCTTCCCCTCCTCCTCCTCCTCCTCCTCCTCCTCCTCCTTGTCGGGCACAGTCGTCTGGCCCCTTAGCAGCTGTACCTGGAGCTCCCCGATCCTGGAGAACAGCAACAGCGCGACGAGCGGGTGCCTCTGGTTGAGCTCCTTGAGCTGCCGGAAGGACACCGCCGCAATCACAACGCGTCCATTGAGCGCCACGACGTCCGCCGTCCGCTCAGAGTAGTCCCTGTCAGCGCCATCCTCCTTGAACCCCTGGAAGAAGGCCGTCTCGCCGATGAAGTTGCCTGCTGGCCTCTTGGCCACGATCTTACCATCGATCCTGACGCCGGTGGTGCCCTGCAGGATGAAGTAGATGTAAGACGCGCGCTGCCCCCGCTTCAGGATCAGGTCCCCGGAGTTGTATTCCAGCAGGCACATCCTTTCGGCCATGTACTGCACCGACGACATGTCCATCTCCTCCCCCAAGCCTTTGTTCTTCTTATGGCACCTGTGAAGCAAGATGAAGAGCCTGTCGTTGGAGCAAGGAGACACGGTAGGCGACTCCGGCTTGAGGTTGTTCAGGCACCTCCTGCGCAGCTTGTTGCACGCTGCGTTGGTGAAGATCCGCAGCACCTTGAGGCCCAGACTCGGATTCTCCTGGTGGATCTCTCTCAGGTCCTGGAATGTGAAGATGGCCACAGTGGAGGTCGAGGAGGAGACCAGCACGTCCGCCCCACGCGAGAACTGGTCGAAGAGCGAGAGCTCCCCGAGCACATCGCCTGACTCAAGCCCCCCAATCAGTTTCCTCTTGTGCCTTACCGCGGCCGTGCCCCTAAGGATGAGGCTAACGAAGCAAGCGTCATCCCCCTCCTTCACGATGTAGTCGTCGAGCTGAAGCACAACTACCTTGAGCTTGTTGGCCAAGAACTCGATCTCGGACTCCTCAAAGCCGTGAAAGTGGGACGAGTTCTTCTGACAGTTCCTCAGCAGCTCCACGACATTGTCCTCGCGGTACCTGTACCTCTTAGGGTTCTCCTCGACCGCCTTGAGCAAGGACTCGTTGGCCTCGCTGCTCTGGGCCTTGGTCCAGTCCTGGAACCTAGACGTGGACTCATTATCGCCCTGGGCCTCCTCCTCCTCGTGGATCTTCTGCCTCAAGATGTTGTTCTCGATCCAGACGATCTCCTGGGCCATTCGAGCGGCGAGCTTGAAAGTCAGACTCGGGAAGCTTTTGTTCAGCTCCATGAACTTCTCATACGACAGCACCGCGATCAGGCAGTCCTTCTCCACAAATGCGGAGTAGTATCGGATCAAGGTCTCCGGCCGCAGGATGTCGGCCCCCAAGATGTAACCTTGCTTGTGCTCGATCCTCGCCGATGAGTTGCTGCTCCCGGAGAGGCAAGCCCCGTGCACGATGATGCAGATCATCTTGCTCAGCCTGCCCTGGAGGATGAACTTTTCGCCCGGCTTGTACTTGACTAGCTTCATGTGCTTGCAAAGCTCAGACACCTCCGGGGGGTCCAGCAGGGAGCCAAAGATTTTTGAGTCGTTGATCACCTTTTCGGTACACTTGATGGCCCGGTCCTCGGGATATGTCTCCGGCTTGGAGTTCTGCTTCAGGTGGAAGGCCCTGAGTTTGGAGACCGCGCTTTGCACGAAGCAGGAGATCAGCTTCAGGCCGATCTTCGGGAACCTGGAGTGGCACATGACGATGCCCGTGAACTCGAGCAGGCCCACGACGGTCTCGTCGCTTGCGCTGATCACGTCCGCCGACCTCACCCCGCCCTCGAAGAGCGCCATCTCCCCTAGAATGTCGCCCACCCTCAAAAAGATCGTGCTTAGGACCTTCCCCTGCTTGTCCTTGATGTCAATGCTCGCCTCACCCTTGAGGATGAACACCACAAAGGAGGACTCCTCGCCCTTCTTGATGATGGCCTCCCCCTTCTTGTACGGTTGCATGCTCATCACGCTGCCAATGGTCTGCAGCTCCTCTGGCGTAAACTGCCTGAAGCACTTGGAGTGGAACTGGATGTTGTCCAGCAGGCGTACGAGCTCGTTCTGGGCCCTCAGGTTGGCCTGCTTGACCTCGGTCTCCTTGACCTTTGCGGCGTCCTTGACCGCCGTGCTCAGCGTCTGTTTCTTCTTCAGCATCTTGGCATTCTTTTTCTTCAGCCGCTTTTTCATCTGTTGCTTCTTCAGCTCCTCCTTGTGCTGCTCGTGCTTCTTGGCCATGATCGACTCCATCCGCAGCTTTTCCGTCTTGGTCATGACCTTCTCCCCGACGCGCATCGACTTGGTCACCGCTCCTGCCGTCTCCGTCTTGTGCCCAGCAGATTCCAAGTTGAGCTTGCACAAATGGAGCTGGAAGGCCAGCGCCAGCAGGGGGTACTCCCTGCGCATCTCCTTGACCAGCCGGTGCTCGAAAATGATCACCACGCATGGGTCCAGTGCCCTCGCGCTCTGGAGCTGGTAGATGCTGTCTGACTTGAGCAGCCTGAAGTCGGGGACAAAACCAGCTGAGATTTCGACCTCCTTGTCCATGCCTGCGATGGTGATCGCAATGGTCCCCTCCGAAACGTACACCGAGTTTGGAAACAGCAGCAGTTCGGTTACGTTCTTGGCGCCCTTTGGAATTCTAATGATCTTGGCGCGCGACAGGTAGTCCTCGAGCGTCTTCCAGTCGATGAAGGGCTTGAAGAGCTTGCCCAGGCCCTCCGTTTTGTGGGACTCCACCACCTTGGCGCACTCCTTGGCGCTCAAGTTTCCGGTGGGGGAGTCGGAGCCGTAGGACTCGTGCCTGCTGCGGCTCACCGCCGCGTTCAGCAGAGAGTTGAGCAGCTTGATGCAAAGCATGGGCTGCCTCGAAGCGATGTCCAGGACCTGCTTGAAGGTAAGGTACGCCACGACCGTGTTGTCACTCGAGCTGACGATGGTCTCCGCCCTCGTGCCGCCCAAGAAAAGCTCGAACTCGCCGATCACGTCTCCGGCGACCAGCTCCCTCACCGCAGTGTCTCCCTCGCCTGCCTGCTGGACCTCAGCGCCTCCCGAGACGATGAAGCCCACAAAGGAGGCGAACTCGCCAGATTGCGTGATAGTCTCCCCGGCCCTCACCTTGGCGAAGGTCAGCACGGACGACAGCACGTCGATCTGTCTCTGCTTAAACCCGATCAGGTACCTTGAGTAGCAGAGGCAAGAGTGCAGCATGTCCGCGTTGAAGTCAAGATCCTTGAGCACGAGGACCGATTCCTGCTCCTCGTCCTCATCCTTCTCGCCCTTCTCGAGGTCTGAGCACGAGTAAAGGTCGGCCACCGCCATGGAAATCCTCCTCCCCATCTTCTTCTTCTTCCTGATCTTCTCCCTTTGCAGCCTGGCGGCCCTCTCCTTGGCCCTGGCCTGGGACGCGCTCACCGCCCCCAGGAGCGCCTCTGTGTTCCCCTCCGCCGCTTCCTCGTCGTTCACCACGTGACCGATGTCGAAGAAGTAGCCCTTCGTGGCGATCTCCTCCTGGCTCAGGTCCCGGCTCTGCATCTGCTTCTCGTACCGCATCAGCCAGCTCCTGGCAATGTTGACGTACAGCGTGAGGCCCACTGCCGTGTGCTGCTCGATCAGCTCATGGATGTCTTCGACTTTGAAGCCGATGACATGGCCCATGGACTTGTTCTTCAGCTCGTTCCTCCGGAAGGACCATTCTATATTCTCGTGCAGCAGCGAGGACTCCCCGACAAACTCTCCTACACCGACTTCTCTGGTTCCCTCCTCAAGCGTCCCGCTGCTCACCAGAAGCACCACGTTCGACTTCTGCTTTTGCTTGAAAATGACGTGGCCCGGCAGGGTGTACCTGTCGAGCACGCAGTAGGGCAAGATCAAATCCAAGGCCGCCGAGCCAGACATGGAGATGTGGTCCCGCTCGAACAGTGAGGACTTCTCAATCGCCTTGCCCAGCACCAGCTTCCTCTCGTCTTTGGGCTGCTGCTTCTTCGTCGCCGTCAGCTCCTCTTTCGGGTTCTTCTTGTTCCCGGCCTGCACGATCCTGCTGAACCCGGTCCAGCCTAAGACGTACAAAATCTTCGACGCTATCTTGGGCATGGTGAGGTAGAGCGAGATGAAGTCCTGAAACGGGAAGATTGCCACGATGTTCTCCCTGCTCCTGGTGACGATGTCCGCCCCCCGGAACCCGCCGCCGAAGAAGGTGAACTCGCCCAAGATGTCACCCGCGCTCAGCTGCCCAATTTTCTGCTTTCGCTCGTTCTTCACCTCCGCGTGCCCTTTCAGATACACGCCGAAGAAGCATGCCTGCTCCCTGTTTCGTGCGAGGTACTCCCCCTCCCCGAGCTTGAGCAAGTCAATTTTGTCTGCAAGCAGCGAGATTTCCGAGGACTTGAACCCCCGCCAGTACGGCGACATGAGCTGGCACTCCTTGAGCAGCTCCTCCCTCTCGTCCAGCACAATCTCCTGGATGGCCTGGTGCCCGAAGTCGTCGTCCGCCGAGGCGAGCAGGCGGTGGGTCTCATCCGCGCCAATCCAGGGCGGGAAGGCCTGCTTCATGACGGGCTTCATCGACGACATGGCCGCCGCTCAGTCTGACGGCAGACCGTCCCGACCGAAGGACACCACCGATAGGGGAGCAGCTGTCCCAAGCGTAGGACCCTGAACCGACTGAAGTCCTAGGGCGTCGTATGGCGTGAGCTTTGGGCCTCCAACATAATTCTTCCACCGCTCGTGCCCCACTTAAACCGAAGCCGCTCTCCTGCTTAAACGGTGAGGTGCAGGAGAGTCCTGTGTGTGTGTGCTCTCGCAGGCTCCCTCGCCTCCTAAGGGTGGTCTTCCACCTGGAGCGCTCCCGATGCCCTACCTCGACCTCAAGCCGCCTCGCATTCTACGATGATTGATTCCCTCTCTCGATCCCCGTCCGTCCTGTGTGTTGCTGCTCGGGCCCTACGTGCCGTGCCGCGCGACGCGGAGCCTACAGGAGCAGTAGGCCTCGGCCAAGCACTTACGCACCCGTTGAGCCCCCTCTTCTCGATTCTCTAATTGAAAATCAAAAAAAAATTCTTGGAAAAAAGGCACCGTCTTTGACTCCCATTGGAAATTTCCATTTCATTCTCGCCCATTCTCGATCTCCCATTCTTCCTCCCATTCTTCCATTTCCTGTCGGTGTACTGGTGTACTGGTGGTGGTGTCCTCCTTTCCAACTTTCAAGTTCCAACTTTTCAACTTTTCAAACATCAGGTTTTTTTTCCCTCCCGTGGTTTCCTTGCTGCCCTGTTTTTGTGTAGTAAACCCGTGTTGTGGTTCAACGCGCGTCGTTCGTCCATTTTCATTTTTTTCCGTCGTCGCGTCCTCGTAAGAAACGGGGGGAAGGGGTGTCTCCATCGCTCGCGGGGGGGAGACGAGACACGGCGCACGCAGCACGCCCCCGTGGTGGAGCACGAGCGGAGGCGGCGGAGCCAAACGGGACAGAGCGAGAGCGGGGACGGAGGGCGGAGCCGAAACACCCACCGACCGCACCAAGAGACTCACTCACTCACTCACTCACTCACTC
>Ga0160423_10000924_pt1 | contig 24469 bp, 25 predicted proteins | sample CRUFie14St8metaG_FD_108191 | JGI IMG/M metagenome (GOLD analysis project Ga0160423, IMG submission 108191) | Marine microbial communities from the Costa Rica Dome - CRUD Field 142mm St8 metaG | ecosystem: Environmental > Aquatic > Marine > Oceanic > Photic zone | place: Costa Rica: the Eastern...
AGTACAACGAAGTCTTCGGCGGCAGCCCGATTAGGCAGATCGGCCAGTGCGCGCACAGTGCTATCAGAATAGGTGTTGCCGGTAGGGTTAGCGTACTTAGGTACGCACCAGATGGCTTTAATGCACGAGTCTGCAGCGGCCAGTTCAGCGGCTTTTTGCATATCAGGGCCGTCTTCAAGCATGGGAATATTGACCATTTCCATGCCGAAATGTTGGCACAGCACAAAGTGCCGATCGTAGCCGGGGACGGGCGTCAGTACCTTAACAGTCTGGCTATCACTCCACTTTCGTTCATCCCCCCACAAGCCAAGCTGTAAGGCGGTGCTCAATACCAAATGCATAAGATTGAGGCTTGAATTGCCTGCGGCCATGATCTCTGCGGCAGGTACCTCCATTATTTCTGACCCGAGCTCACGTGCTTCGGCAATGCCCATTAAGCCGCCGTAGTTGCGGGTGTCGGTGCCATCCGCGCTGATGTAATTGCCGGCGATCATGGTTTCTAAGGCGTCGCTGAGACTGAGTTGCTCAGCACCAGGCTTACCGCGGCTTAAGTCCAATTGTTGATTAGCGCCGCTGACCTGAGTCAGTTCTGCGGCCCAAGCCTGTTCGAGCGCCTGTAAGTCTGTCTTCGATAGCTCTGCCAGGGGCTGCCCTGATTCACCAGCGGTCATAGTCCAAGTTCCTCTTGCATGCCAAGCATAATGTTAAGGTTTTGTATGGCGGCGCCAGCAGCGCCCTTACCTAAGTTGTCATAACGCGCGTTGATAATTACGCGTTGCGCATCACCGAATACCATCAATTCTAAATTGTTCGTGCCGTTGCATGCGGTGGGATTCAAGTATCCGTTCACCAGTTGCTGCTCGGCGTTAACTTGGGCTACCCGTATGAATCGCTCATCAGCGTAGCGCTGCTCTAAAACGGCTTGAACCTCGGCAGGCGTCGCACCGCTTAGTTCGCTGGCGAATAACGCGACACTGGTGACCATGCCCTTATAGTAATTCGCTACAGTTGGTAAAAAAATCGGCGCTACGGTGGTGCCGCTATAGTGCTGCATTTCTGGTAGATGCTTATGGCCTTGGGTGAGTCCATAAGTTTGAGTGTTGTAGGTATCCGCCTGTTCTGGCGTGAAGTCTTCGAACGACTCAATCATCTGGCGGCCACCACCGGAATAACCAGAAACAGCGTTGCATCGCAGCGGTGTGCTTGGATTTAACAGGCCGGCCTCGATCAAAGGCAGAATACTGAGAATAAAGCCTTGCGGATAACAACCTGGATTGCTGACCCTATCGGCCTCGGCAATGGCAGTGCGATTTTGCGGGTTTAGCTCTGGCAGTCCATAGGCCCACTCGGGGTGAACGCGATGAGCGCTGCTGGCGTCGAGGATACGGCAGTTGTGCTCAGCCAGTGCGCAGGCCTCGAGCGCTGCAGCGTCGGGTAGACATAGAATCGCGATATCGGCCTGTTTAAACATCTGTTCGCGGATTGCCGGATCCTTGCGGTGTTCATCCGCGATCGTCAAAAGCTCTAGATCGCTGCGCCCACGCAGTCGGGTGGTAATCTCAATACCCGTGGTGCCGGCCTGTCCGTCGATAAAAATTGTTGCCATGGTAAAAATGCCGATGCGCTGTGTTCGCGAAAGAAAGAGCACTGGATTTGCAGCCTGGGGCTGAACCACGTTCGTGTTCAGCGGTATGCCGTCAAAAAACCGCGCAGAGTCTAAACTATTCTGGCTTAGAACGTAATTTGCTTGCGTAGTGAAGTGGGCAACTTACTCAGGGTCTGGTGCAAGCTCACGTCTGGATAAAACTCGCGTGCTCGATGTATGAATCGCAGCGTTTTCAGCCCATCGAACCAATTGGTGAGCAAGTGCTGTCGCTGTTCGGGATTCGGTTGTTGATAAAACTTATCGTTCAAGACTTTAGGCAAGCCGAGGTGCAGTAGAATCCGCACCATGCGTGCATGGTCGCGGTCATTGGACGTTGCTATGGCAACAAATTCAGGACTCTGGCCGCACTGCTGCAGGTAAATTAAGGCTTTGCCGAGTAGTTCAAAGCACCGGTGATCATAGCTCAGATAGCTATGGCCGCTGGGATCGTCGCGCAGGAGCGTGACGATTTTTTCCAGCGCGGGGCCTGTACCAAAGGGCACTCGTGTCGATCTTCTCGCCCGCACCTCGATGGTCGGCTGGTGCACCCAGGTTACTGCTGCGAGTTTGTTTAGTTTATTGAGAAAGTGAAAATCTTCCCCGGCGCTACGCTTTGGAAAACCTCGTGCCCTGGCGTAACTGTTTGCTTGCACCGCGATAGTGCTGCCGAGGGTTGGGTAGGCATAAGGGCTGCCCTGGCAAGCCAATGCCTGAATGTAGTACTGCATATGTGCATCGTACAGTTTAGCTGCAAACTGCAGCATGGCATCGTCGCTAACGTGCTGATGGCTAAAGACCACAGTGCCCTGATGGGATGAAAGCGCCGAGAAATAGTCCTTTGGCAGGCGGGCATCGGCGTCTGTTTGACAGAGCCAAGGCGACGTGACGTAGCCGTCTCGGTATAAGCGTAAAGCGATATCTGAGCCTATTTTACGTGCCAGCCCGACGCCCTGCTTTGGCGGCAGCCGTTTCCCTGGGCTTGCTCTATCAATCACCACTATCGGCGTGTGCTCGCTGTGCTCTAGGCCCGCGAGTAGCTTGCGCGTTGAGCGAATCTTTTCGATTTCGATGGTTTCGTCGTCAGGCGCATTGACCACGACGATAGTTAACAGGGCAGGGTTGCCGCAGCGACTGAGCACATTGGATAAGAAATAAGCTGATTCAGCGAATGCAGGAATGATCAATACTTGCTGATAGCGCTGTTTGTTGCTCAGCGCAGGGTGGTTGCTGGCGCTGAATTGCTGTGCCTCTGGTTCCGCATGGCGCTGTAAATACTGATCGATGGCACGATCCATGGCGAATTTTGATCAGTGTAGAGCCGCGCGCAGCGGCAGAGTTTGAATGATTTTTGCCTCGCGTTGAGATAATTCATTAAAGCGCTCAGTCACCGTCGGCTCGTCGAAGTGCTCGACCGCCAAATCTATGAAAAGCTCCCAGTGGCGTTGTTCGCTGGCTGCGATGGCTTGATAGAAGCGCCTAAGCGCAGGGTCATCGCATAAGTTGTCTGCAAGCAACGCAAAGCGTTCAGCGCCGCGTCTTTCGACCACCGCAGCGACGGTCAACCGGTCAAGCAAAAAGTGCTCCGCGGCCTTGCGCACTTGGCCATTCAGAGCATGAATGTATGGATCTTTGAGGTCTGCAGCGGGGGTCAGTTGGCGCGCCAAAATCAGCCGCATTACTTCGCGATAATGGTTCAATTCCTCTACCGCCAGCTCGACCATGGCGCGCACGATCGAGGGTTGGTCGGGGTAGTGCGAGACCATGCTCATAGCCATGCCAGAGGCCTTTTTCTCTGCCGACGCATGATCCATGAGAAAACCATCAAAATCAGCCAGCACGGTCTCGAGCCAGCCGCTGGGTGTGGCCGCCAGTGGACTTAATTGGGATAAATCGATGCGAGCCATTGACTGATATGAGTTATTTCCTGGGGGCATACCTGGTGGCCCATGGCGTATTCGTGCCACTCAACGCGGTAGTTTAGTCCGATTAGGGCCTCCCGTGAGGTGATCGCGCGGGTGATCGGGATTACTGGGTCCGACAAGCCGTGTGCCATGAAAATAGGCGTTTCGACATTTGCCAGGCCGATACGCTCGGTGATCTGTTCATGATCGTGAAGATAGGTTGAGAGCGCCATAATGCCCGCTAAGGGTTGGTTATGACTTAAGCCCAATTCCAACGCGATGACGCCACCTTGAGAAAAACCAGCCAAAGCAATGCGTTCGCTGGGTATGCCAGCTGCGATTTCCTCTGCGATGATGGAACGAATTGCAGCAACGGAATTTTTTATGTCCGCGCCGCCAGCAAGTGGCGCGCCCGGATCAATGTCGTACCAAGCACGCATTTCCATGCCGCCATTTATGGTTACCGGTCGGACAGGCGCATTTGGAAAAATGAAACGCACGCTAGCTTCGATATCGAGCATCGGTACCAATGGTTCGAAATCGGTGGCGTCAGCGCCAAGGCCATGTAACCAAATAACGCTAGCTGTCGGGTTATCGGCGGTCTCACGTCGCAAACACTCTAACGTCGTCGAATTTACAGTATCTGTCATCAGGGGAGTCCTTAGTTTGACGCCGGCACCTTAGCTGGATTCAGCTGGACATTTCAACGCCATTGCATTTCGGCGGTTGGCCAGCATATTGACCTTACTGCCCAAGGCCAAGTACCTTGCGCAATCGCGCTCGTCGAGTGCACATGCTAGGCGCCGTGTCAGGCCGCCAAGTGAAAAATCGTGGTGGCACAAGCAACATGACCGAATACTTAGAAGAGCGTGAAACGTCGCGCAATATGCAGCGTTTGACACCGGCCTTAAGATTTCTCCAGCCCTACCGTCTGCAGGTCGTTTTGGCCAGTGTCGCGCTGTGCGTTACTGCCTCCGCCATGCTGTTATTGGGGCAGGGCATCCGCATAGTTATTGATAGTGGCTTCGCCAGTGGTGAAAGCGCGCTGCTGACCGAGTCGCTGATGCTATTTGTGGCATTTGTAACGGTGCTCACTGTTGGCACCTTTGTGCGTTTCTATTTTGTATCTTGGGTCGGCGAGAAAGTCAGCAATGACATTCGTCAAGCCGTATTCAACCACCTAATCCATATGCACCCGGGGTTTTTCGAAACGAATACGCCTAGTGAGATTCAGTCGCGGGTCACGACCGATACTACGCTGCTGCAAACAGTCATTGGCTCATCTGTGTCGATCGCACTGCGCAATGCGCTGATGTTGGTAGGCGGCTTGGTATTGCTGGTAATTACCAATGCGAAATTGTCATTGCTGGTCCTTGGTAGTGTGCCCTTTGTCGTACTACCAGTGGTGTTATTTGGTCGCCGCGTGCGCTCGTTGTCACGATCTAGTCAAGATCGGCTCGCCGATGTGGGCAGCCAAGTCAGCGAAAGCTTCCGTAACATCAAGATTGTGCAGTCCTTCAATCATCAGGGTGCCGATGTCACACAATTTGGCCAGCGGCTCGATCGATCTTTGCGGGTAGCCTTGCAGCGAGTCTGGCACCGCGCGGTACTGGTCGCGGTAGTTATGTTGATGGTTTTTGGGGCCGTAGCGACGCTGTTATGGGTCGGCGGTCAAGATGTACTCGCAGGACGCACATCTCCCGGAGATTTGGCCGCATTTATTTTCTACGCCTTTATTGTTGCTGGCTCTGTTGGTGCAATCTCTGAGGTTTGGAGCGATTTGCAGCGTGCTGCCGGGGCAACTGAACGCTTGATGGAATTACTGCATGCAACTAACGATCTCGTTGATGGCGATGATGCAGCCGCAAAAGATCGGCTGCTTGACCGGCCCTCTGCGACATTATCACTGCGTAATTTGTCTTTCAGCTATCCCTCGCGGCCCCAACATATGGCGTTAAACGACATCAGCTTAGATGTGGAAGCGGGAGAAATGGTTGCCGTTGTTGGACCGTCGGGAGCGGGTAAGAGCACTCTCTTTGATCTGCTGCAGCGGTTCTATGATCCCAGTGGTGGAGTAATACGTCTCGATGGCGTTGATTTGCGCGAGCGTTCACTTGCAGCTGTGCGTGCTGGATTTGGCTTTGTTCCTCAGGACCCCGTTTTGTTCTCAGGTACGCTGCGCGACAACCTCACGTATGGACGCCCCAATGCTACCGTAGACGAAGTTAATCAGGCGCTAGAACTCGCCTATGCGAGTGAATTTGTGCAAAACCTGCCTGAGGGTCTAGATACCCGGGTAGGTGAAAATGGTGTGGGGCTATCTGGTGGCCAGCGTCAGCGTCTGGCGATTGCGCGGGCATTGCTCGCACAGCCGCGTTGCTTATTGCTTGATGAAGCCACCAGTGCCTTGGATGCGCAAAGCGAAGACTATGTGGGTAAGTCCTTACACAGTCTCAAGGGTAGAGTGACCATAATCGTTATCGCTCATCGACTGTCTACGGTTCGTACCGCTGATCGCATTTGCGTAATGGATCAAGGGATGCTGCTCGCCGAGGGCAGTCACGAGCGCTTGCTTGCGGAAAACCCGTTGTATAAGGAATTCGCGCATATTCAGTTCGCCGCCTAAGTTTCGCTAAAAAGGCCGAATTGCAGGCCGTCTTTGTCGGCCCGCGGCTCCGCTTTTAGCTGTACTCCGAGGCCCAATAACCGTATGGGCAAGCCCTTGCGCTGCCAAGCCTCGTCTAAAAGTTGCCGATAACAGGCCTTATCCAGGGCAACCCCAGCTCTGCTTACGGTGGTTATCGAAAAGTCATCGAAGCGTAATTTAAGCGTCCGAGACTTTATGAGGTTTTGACAATTTGCCCTGGCCACGCGTTTTTGCAAGTCCGCGAAGAGATAATCAATAGCATCGCTGCAAACGCTTGGGTTGGCTAAATCTACTGCGTAGGTGCGCTCGGTGCTTACGGATTTTCGTTGTCGATAGGGGCTCACCGGCCGATCGTCTTGGCCCCGGCATAGATCAAATAATCGAGCACCAAATTTGCCGAAATGCTGGGTGAGTTCAAGAATCGACAACCGTTGCAAATCCGCGCAAGTGGTTAGACCCATGCGATGCATCTTTTTTGCGGTTACTGAGCCAACACCGAAAATTTTCTCCACTGGCAGAACGCTGATGAATGCCGCCACCTCGCTCGGCTCCACCGTCTTTTGCCCATCGGGTTTGTTCCAGTCGGAGGCGATCTTGGCGAGAAACTTGTTATTGGCAATGCCAGCCGAGATCGTAATGCCTATTTCTGCACGCACTCGGTCGCGAATTTCTTTGGCGATGAGCGTAGCGCTGCCATTGGCGATTGAGCTATCGCTGACATCCAAAAATGCCTCGTCTAACGACAATGGTTCTACCAAGTCGGTATATTCCCGAAAAATCGCCTGTACTCGCGCAGACTCTTCTTTGTATTTGCTCATATTGGTGCTAACCACGACTAAATCCGCACAGTTACGCAGCGCCGTGGACATCGGCATCGCCGAGCGCACTCCATAGGCGCGAGCGGCGTAATTGCAGGTGGCGACAACGCCGCGCTGGTCAGGTCTGCCGCCGACGGCGATGGGTTTGTCACGTAAATCGGGGTTGTCGCGCATCTCAATGGATGCGTAAAAGCTGTCGCAATCGCAGTGAATGATTTTACGCATGGAAATCAGATGCTCTAAAAAGGAGCAGGATTGCTGGTTTTGCGATCATATTTACAACAAATTTATCCAACAAACTATATTTAACAGGGGACAGCGCTTCGATTATTAGTTTAATATTGCGCGGCCTCCGTTCAAATCGTCAATCAAAGGTTAACATCTGAGATTCGCGTTATGCAGATGATAGAACGAGTTAGGGTTAATTAATTTGCAGGTCTCTGGCCTTTTAGTACTGCTGCTTGGTGCTAACCAAACAAGTAAGGGCCTTGTATTTGCGTATACAATGTTGACAGTCCCCTGAATAAGGAGTTCCGATGAGCGTAGAGTTGTTAGACAACCCCAGGTTTTTTGGTTTTCGGGTCCGCCGGCAAATCGATGGTAAAACCTATCAAGAGTATTTTTCGCTGAAAGCAAATGGCAAGCGCATGCGTGGAGCCGCTCGTGCTGAGGTGAAAGCAGTTGCTGATGCGCGTGATGCGACGCTTAAAGAGTTGCAGCAAAAAAATCGTGACCGTAAGGACAAAGAGATCGACCTAGATCCTACTGGCCAGATTCGCGGGATACTGTGCCGTATGAAGCGTGAGAAGAGTGGCACACTTACACCGGTCTTTCAGGTCGGCGTTATGTCCCGTGTACGGGGTAAAATCGTTAATACTACGGTATCGATTACCAAGCATGGGCGTGTAGAAGCGTGGGCTCGCGCAGTGGACTTTTACTGTGAGCATAAGAAAATCGGTAAGCGATCAAATGTCTACAAAGATCTGATTTCGCGCTGTCCGAAACCCGCTCAAATCAAGAAATTCACGGCTCAATAGGCTCGTCTGCCGAGTAAATGCGGTAAGCTTGCGGCGACAGCAATTGTCGCAGCAGGCGCGCCGCTCATCCCGCATTTTGATAAGCCCCTGCTGTGACCATTAAAGCAGAGGCAAAGCATGCAGTACGCGGAAACATATCAGCGATCGATTAGTGAATCCGAGGCGTTTTGGGCAGAACGCGCCAACGATATTCCCTGGTTCACTGCTCCTCAGACTATTCTCAGCAAAGATGCGAATGACGTTGCACGCTGGTATGCCGACGGCACTCTGAACACCTGTTTCTGTGCCGTGGATTACCACGTTCAGCAAGGCCGTGGCGATCAGACAGCCCTGATCTATGATTCGCCGGTAACACAGACTGTGTCCCGTTATAGCTATGCAGAGCTGATGGACTGGACTGCGCGAGTGGCGGGCGGCTTGGTAGAGCTCGGTGTAGCTAAAGGGGATGTAGTAATCATCTACATGCCTATGGTGCCGGAAACAATTGTGGCCATGTTGGCATGTGCGCGGATTGGCGCAGTGCACTCTGTGGTATTTGGTGGTTTTGCTGCGGATGAACTGGCCATGCGCATCGATGATGCCACGCCCAAGGTTGTGCTCGCGGCGACCTGCGGTATCGAAACCGAGCGTGTTATTCCCTATCAACCCTTGCTCAATGGTGCGTTAGATCTCGCGCGTCACAAGCCCGCCCATGTGGTAATGCTCGAGCGACCCCAAGCCCCCGCCGAGTTAAATGCACCGCGAGATATCGACTGGGCGAGTTGGGCCGCCGCGGCCGAGCCGGTCGCTTGTGTGCCGGTGGCGGCTACGGACCCTCTCTACATCCTGTATACCTCGGGTACTACAGGCAAGCCCAAGGGTATTGTGCGCGACAATGGCGGCCATGCAGTTGCGCTGAAATACAGCATGTCGGCGGTTTATGATGTGGGTATAGGTGATGTGTACTGGGCGGCGTCGGATGTTGGTTGGGTAGTTGGCCACTCATACATCGTCTATGGACCTCTGTTGGCGGGTTGTACCACCGTCGTCTATGAGGGTAAGCCGGTAAAAACCCCTGACGCAGGGGCCTTTTGGCGGGTACTGGCAGAGCATAAGGTGAACAGTTTTTTCGTTGCACCAACGGCCTTTCGAGCAATAAAGAAAGAAGACCCAGAGTGCAAACTGTTAGCCCAGTACGATATCTCCAGCTTGAAATACCAATTTGTTGCCGGCGAGCGATTAGACCCACCAACCTACTACTGGTTAGAGCAGCACCTGCAGGTGCCAATTATCGATCATTGGTGGCAGACCGAGACCGGCTGGTCGATCTGCGCGAACCCGGCCGGGATAGAACTGTTGCCGAGCAGGGCCGGTTCCTGTGGGGTGCCAGCGCCCGGATGGGATCTGCGCGTATTAGATGAGTCCGGCCAAGAAGTTGCAGCTGGCGAAGAAGGCGCGATTGTTGTTAAAGCGCCCTTGCCCCCGAGTGCTTTTGCAACTGTTTGGCGTGATCACGAGCGTTTTCAACAAAGTTATTGGAGTCAGTTCCCAGGGTTTTATTTGACTGGCGACGGTGGTTACCAAGATGCAGACGGTTATGTCTACGTTATGGGTAGAACTGACGACGTAATCAACGTTGCCGGGCACAGGCTATCTACCGGGCGCATTGAGGAGGTGGTCGCTGAACACAGCGCTGTAGCAGAATGTGCAGTTGTAGGCATTCATGATGCTGAAAAAGGACAAGTGCCTGTTGGATTACTATTGTTAAAGGACGGCATTAACGTTGACGATGAGTCGTTAGTTGCCGAATTGGTGCAGAGCGTGCGTGATAACGTCGGACCGATTGCTAATTTCAAGCGTGCGTTAGTGGTCACTCGCCTACCGAAGACTCGATCGGGTAAGATACTGCGCCAAGTTATTCGCAAAATGATTGATGGTGATGCGTACACCGTGCCCTCAACCATTGACGATCCAAATATTATCCCCGAGCTAGAAGCGACGCTGCGCGAGCAGGGATTCATTGATGCATAAAGCCCTTCAGCGTCGTTAGTTAAATCAGGAGCCAAGTACAAAACGATGATCATCGTCCACGGCAGTATCCCAATCCGCCCAGAACGGCGAGACCAAGCGTTGGCTTTAGCCAAGCAAATGGCGGCCGCCAGTCGCAATGAGAAAGGATGTATGTCCTATGAGTTTTACGTCGGTTTAGCCGACCCGGACACGCTTATGCTGTTTCAAGAATGGGAGAGTATGGAGGCGCTTATGGGTCACTTTGATACCGACCACATGGATGTATTCCTGCAGCAGCTACCCGACTTAGTATCAGGGGAGATCATTACCCGTCGTTATGCCGTCCAGGCAGTAGAGGAAGAAGAAGCTGTGACAGTAGAGGCACCGGAACCGATCATTCACTGAGGGGCACTGGAGCGCTCGCGGTTCAGTCGTTCTGATCTGCAGTGGATGCATCCAGCTCACGGCGTTTGCGCACGAAGATTGCGCTACTGATACCAAGGCCTAAGGCAAAGAACAGTTCAATGGCGGCGAATAAAAACAGCCGCTGGTCAGTAATCACTAATACTGCATGAATAAAGTAGAGCGTGCTGATCAGGCACAGCATAAACATGCTGCGCAGTTCGCCTCTAAGGGCGCCGGGCATGGGCAACAGTAGCGGCAGCACTTGGATTAGAAACCATATTCCATTACTCGATGGGGTGGCCAACGGTTCGATGAAAAACTGCCTTAACCCGGTCACAGCAAGTAGTGATCCGGCACAAACTAAGCTCAGAAATAGCCAACCGCGCAAATGCGTTCTCCGTATATAGATCTAGGTGGTTGAATTGAGGCGCAGCGCTGTCTGTGCCAGTTGGGTTCCAGCAGCAACCGCTAGGCTGGCCTCCTCCTCGCTCAATTTAGCTGGATCGTCACTGCCCTGTAGGTGGGTAACGCCATAAGGCGTGCCACCGCTTCGCGTTTGATTTAACGCGGGCAGGCTATAGGGTAATCCTTGGATCAACATGCCGTGGTGCAATAAAGGCACCATCATGGTCAGCAGCGTGCTCTCCTGACCGCCGTGTATGGATGCGCTAGAAGTAAATACGCTAGCAGGTTTGCCGACCAAAGCGTGGTCTGCCCATAAGTCCGCTGTAGTATCGAGAAAATACTTCATAGGGGCCGCCATATTGCCAAACCGCGTAGCGCTGCCTAGGGCAAGGCCTGCGCAATTGCGTAAGTCGTCCTTAGTGCAAAATACCGCGCCGCTATCGGGGATCGCAGAAGCCGTGCGTTCGACCACAGTACTTACCGGCGGTACCGTGCGTATACACGCCTCGATGCCTTCAACCTTGTCTACGCCGCGCGCAATATGCAGGGCGAGATTTTGCGTACCGCCGCTGCGCGAGTAGTACAGAATTAACACATAAGGTTTGCTCATAGCAGGGTCAAGACTCTTTCTGGTGGCCGGCCAATTACTGCACCGTGCTCTGTCAGCGCGATGGGGCGCTCGATGAGAATAGGATGTTCAACCATTGCATCTATCAGTGCGGCTTCGGTCAGGGAAGTATCTTCGAGGTTGAGTTCAAGGTAAACGGCTTCCTTGGTGCGCATTAATTGCCGTGCGCTTAACCCTAGAGCATTGAGTATTTGTCGAAGTTCGGCGGCGTTAGGCGGTTGTTTTAGATACTCCACCAAATTGACAGTTGCTGCGCCTGCCTGCAGCAGTGCTAGAGTTTGCCGAGACTTCGAACAATTAGGGTTGTGATAGAGCGTTACAGCGACCATGGGCTTCTCGTTAGCAGTGTTATGGGGCACAGTATAAGGATGGGCGAGTCCAGTACCAATTCGCTAAATGCGATTCCCAATCGATGGCAGCGCAGTGCACAGTATTTGCGCAGAATACTTGCGGCGTACTGGCCACTATTGCGTTCACAGTTTGCCCAACACGACTGTTTAACAGCGGCTGCTGCACTGACCTTCACCTCATTGCTCGCGCTTGTGCCGCTGATGACCGTTACCTATATCGGTTTGTCTCTCGTTCCCCAGTACGGTGACTTATGGGTTGAGGTGCAGAATTTTATATTCCGCAATTTTGTGCCTGCCAGTTCAGAACTCGTGCAGCAGAAACTCACCGAATTTGCCGGCAGAGCTCGTGGACTCACCACAGCGGGTGGTATCGGCATTGTCTCGGTTGCTCTACTCATGCTGGTATCGATTGAAAAACGCTTCAATGCTATCTGGCAGGTAGCTACCCCGCGCTGGGGCGTGCAGCGAGTCCTAGTGTATTGGGGTGTATTGTCCCTCGGCCCTGCGCTGCTGTTAATGGCCGTTTGGAGCAGCATTTATTTGATTGGTCTGCCGTTTCTCAGCGAAATCCGTGTATTGGACGTTTATGGTGCAGCGTTAAGTTACTTGCCGGCATTACTCATGTTCATTGGGTTTACCGCATTGTATGTCGTCATACCTAATAGCCCGGTTCCATTACTGCACGGGCTATCGGGTGGGGCGCTGACCATGATCGCTTTTCAGTTGGCGTTTCAGGGCTTCACGATGGCATCACAGTATTTTATCTACGATGCGATTTTCGGCGCCTTCGCCGCGTTACCGGTATTTTTACTCTGGCTATATTTGGTGTGGGTGATCGTGCTCAGCGGAGCTGTATTTGTGCGCTCGTTGTCTCTGCACGGTAGCCTAGCCCGGGTAGACGAACCGCTACTGATTAAGGCCATGCGCGTACTCCAGACAGTTGCCGAAGGACACAGTCTGGGTGAGCCGATAACTGAATCAGAAGTTTATAGCCGGGTCAGCATGGACGCCGATCAGCGTCAGCGGATTTTGCGAGCGCTGCGCGAGCTGCGGCTGATCGGTGTTGATGTACGCGGCCAATGGATGTTGGGTCGAGATTTGCAGGCGGTGAGCCTCTGGCAGTTGTACCAGCTGCTTCCAGATGATCTTACGGAGGCCAAACTGGCGGCGGTAATAGATTTTCCGCGCTTAATTGAATTACTCGCCGCGGCTCGGCGCAGCCACGTAGAGCATCTTTCAGCATCACTAGAAGAGGTTATCTAATGGGTCGTATCGGCGTTCTTTCTATTTTCCTGGCTTGTCTTAATCTGGCTGCCTGCAGTAGTGAACCGAGTTTTCGCGTTGCCGACGGCTCATCGCTTCGTTTCTCTGATTTCCACGGTGAATGGGTGGTGCTCAACTACTGGGCAGAATGGTGTGCGCCCTGCCGAGAGGAAATTCCCGAACTTAACGAGCTGCGGCAGCAGGGTAGTGAGCGAGGTGTCGAGATTCGCGTCCTAGGTGTTAACTATGATGGTCTGCAAGGGGCTGATCTCGATGCGGTCATGCAGCGCATGGAGATCGAGTTTCCGGTATTAGTAGACGACCCTCGTGAAAGTTTTCGTATTGGGCGCGCTGAGGTGTTGCCGATGACGGTGCTTATAGATCCTCAGGGCACGGTGCAGGTTGTGTTATCAGGGCCGCAGACTGCGGAAAGTCTGCTGACACGGGTGGAGTCCTAACGAGTCTTAACGACGCCTATCGGCCACTCGAGCAAAAGCTGCCTCAGCGCTCAACTCCTCGTTGTTTTCGGCACTGCGGTGTTTGTACTCGACCACGCCATTTTGTAAGCCTCGATCGCCTATGACGATGCGGTGGGGAATGCCGATGAGATCAGCGTCAGCAAATTTCACCCCCGGACGTTCGTTGCGATCGTCGAGTAGGACGCTTATGCCCGCGGCTTCAGCCTGAGCGTAAAGAGCGTCGGCCGCCTCGCGGACCGCATCAGACTTCTGAGCATTAAGGGGAATAATGTGTAAGGCGAAAGGTGCTAGGGGTAGTGGCCATATAATTCCTTTTGAATCGTGATTTTGCTCGATCACGGCAGCAACCAAACGCGTTACGCCCATACCGTAGCAGCCCATGATTGGCGCGGTGTCGCGGCCGTCCTGGTCTAAAACGAAGGCGCTCATGGGTTCACTGTAGGCGCGGTCGAGTTGGAAGATATGACCCACCTCGATGCCGCGCTGAAATTGTAATTCACCTTGGCCATTTGGCGCGGGATCACCTTCGACGACGTTGCGCGCATCAACTATTTGCTCGTCGGCGATCGGACAATCGCGCTGCCAGTTCACGCCTTGGTAGTGCACGCCGTCTTCGTTAGCACCGCAGATGAAGCTGGATAGCGCTGCAGCTGCATGATCAACTAATACCGGGATCGGGCTTGCGACAGGACCCAACGAACCGGGATGGGCGCCAAAGGCTGCAACGATTTGAGCTTCGTCGGCAAACTGTAGTGGCTGCGCAACGCCGGGTAGCTTCGCGGCCTTTATTTCATTGAGCTCATGGTCGCCGCGTAAAATGATTGCGACGAGCGGCGCATCAGTTTGGGCATCTGCGGCTTCTGCTTTTACGACCAGTGTTTTCACACAGCGGGTGGTCTCTTGTTGCAAAAACTGGGCAACGTCGGTGATGGTCTTCTGGTCGGGTGTGGCTACTTTTTCTATGGGCGCTGGTGGGGTTGCTTCGGTTACAGGCAGTTCTGCAACGGCTTTTTCCAGGTTTGCTGCATAAGGGCCATCGGATGCATAGACGATCGTGTCTTCGCCGGACGCGGCGAGAACGTGGAATTCGTGAGAATTATTGCCGCCGATATTACCTGTATCAGCTTCTACTGCTCGAAAGTTCAATTCCATGCGCTGCAGAATGCGTTCATAGCAGCGATACATTTCCTCATAGGTGGCGTCGAAACTCGGCTGGTCGAGATGAAATGAATAGCCGTCTTTCATGATGAACTCGCGGGCGCGCATAACCCCAAAGCGTGGTCGTCGTTCATCCCGGAACTTAGTTTGAATTTGATAAAAGTTTACCGGTAGCTGTTTATAAGACTGCACCTCGCGGCGAAAGATGTCGGTAATGACTTCTTCGTGGGTAGGGCCGAGACAAAAGTCTCGCTCATGGCGATCCTGCATACGTAGCATCTCATCCCCCATCTTCTGCCAACGGCCGCTTTCTGCCCACAACTCGGCGGGTTGCACAACCGGCATCAGTAGTTCCTGAGCGCCGCTGCGATTAAGTTCTTCACGAATGATGGTTTCGACGTTGCGCAACACCCGCAGGCCTAGTGGCAGCCACGAATACAGGCCGCTTGCGAGCTGCCGGATTAACCCAGCGCGCAACATCAGCTGATGGCTGATTACATCTGCGTCAGCAGGGGTTTCTTTTAGAGTAGGTAACAGCAGGTTTGATTGGCGCATGATTTATCTGGCTATGACTATCGGTATGGTTGCCACGCATTAGACACAATGCAGTGGAGCAATGACAGCCGAAATAACAGCAGTCAAAAAAGTAAGGGGGAGAGTGACGCAACAGGCCGAATGAAGAATCCAGCCTGTTGCATGCAGTCGAAGTTGCTAGAGGATCATGTCCTTAAGCTTCTTCAAAGCGGTTACGCGAACACGCGTAGTGGCAGGCTTGGCCGGAATCACGATCTCTTCACCAGTGGCAGGGTTGCGACCCATGCGCTTCTTGGTGGCTGGGCGCTTGGCGGCTTTGATCTTCAACAAGCCAGGCAAGGTGAACTCGCCAACCGAACGCTTGCGCACGTGACGTTCAATGACTGATTCCAATTCATCCATTACCGCACCAACCTGGGTGCGCGTCAGATTAGTATTGGTAGCGATTTCATTCAAAATCGCCGTTTTAGTCATTTTGGTCTTGACTGCGGGCTGGCGCTTAACAGCAGGAGCTGCTGCTTTCTTAGCGGGCGCTTTCTTCTTAGGGGCTGCTTTTTTGGCAGGTGCTTTTTTAGCAGCTGCTTTCTTGGCAGGCGCTTTTTTAGCGGGTGCTTTTTTCTTGGTAGCCATGATCTGGTCCTCTGAGTCGATTATAAACAGCACGATTCCACTCTTTTGGCAGATCAATGGCATAACCAACGACCAAACCATGGGGTTTCTATGCGTCTCTTTAAGCAGCGGCCGCCCGAACATCAAATTGCTCGACACGTCAGCGGTGTTTTACCGTCGTCGCCCCTTGGGTCCCATTTTAACCTGTCTTTTTGTTGACCAACAAGCAACCTTCGGTGCAAATTGGTTCGACGTTTAACCAGTTAAAAGTGGCCGAGGCGTCGCTATAGTTAAAACTTCGCAACAATGCGCGTAGCGTTTCTTATCTCGGACGTCACTGAACCAGATCTTCTTGATCTGATGGCGAGCGTTATAGCTGATCGATTCCGGTGCCGCAACAAAAAGTCAGCAAAATTACTGTCTTTTTGCTGGTTTTTTTAACATCATGCGCCGCTTGTTGGTAACTGTCTAAAAATATCAAAATGCCCATCTACGAATATCGGTGCGACAACTGCGGTCACGAATTGGAGGTTCTGCAGAAAGTCAATGAGGCGCCGCTGGTCACTTGCCCGGAATGCGCAGCCGAAGCGCTGAAAAAAAAGATCTCTGCCGCAGGTTTTCGCCTTAAAGGCGGTGGCTGGTATGAGACCGATTTCAAATCGGGCAGCAAGAAGAACGTTACGTCTGGGGATGGCGCATCCGGCTCTGCAACTTCGTCAAACGAATCCAAGTCATCAACGTCGTCGGCAGGGGGCAACAGCAGTAGCTGAAGCCATTAGTAAGGCAACACTGCGGATGAGCGGGTTGCGCTAAGCAATATAAATTTTTCAACATTACGAGGAAACTCATGCGCAGCCACTATTGCGGTGAATTAGGATCGGCCCAGGTCGGCGAACAAGTAGAAATATGCGGTTGGGTGCACCGACGCCGCGACCATGGTGGCGTGATCTTCCTCGATATTCGAGACCGCACTGGGATCCTGCAAGTGGTGTTCGACCCAGACACCGAAGAGAGTTTCGCCCTCGCTGATTCCGTACGCAATGAATTCGTGCTCGCGGCTCGAGGACGGGTGCGCCCGCGCCCTGAGGGAACTGTCAATCCAGATATGCGCACTGGCGAGATTGAAGTATTGGGTCTAGAGCTGACCATACTCAATGCAGCTAAAACACCGCCTTTCCAGCTCGACGAATATTCCGATGCGGGCGAGGACGTGCGATTGCGCTACCGCTACCTTGATCTGCGTCGGCCAGAAATGCAGGACCGCTTGCGCATGCGTGCGCAAATCACCAGCGAAGTGCGGCGCTATTTAGAAGACGACGGTTATCTGGATGTTGAAACACCAACGTTGTCACGCGCGACCCCAGAAGGAGCACGCGACTACTTAGTACCGAGCCGTACGCATCCGGGCGAGTTTTTTGCGTTGCCCCAATCGCCACAGGTGTATAAGCAACTGTTGATGATGTCGGGGCTGGATAAGTACTACCAGATCGCCCGCTGCTATCGCGATGAAGATCTGCGGGCCGATAGGCAGCCTGAGTTTACGCAAATTGATATCGAGGCATCTTTCGTGACTCAACAGCAGGTCATGGAGATGACCGAAGGCATGCTGAAATCAGTTTGGCGCAAAGTCTTAGACGTAGATCTCGGCGAATTTCCAGTGCTGACTTGGGATGAGGCTATGCGCGATTTCGGTATTGATCGCCCGGACCTGCGCAACCCGCTGCGCTTAGTTGATATCGCGGATCTTATGAGCGCCGTAGATTTTAAAGTGTTCAATGGTCCTGCGAATGATCCCCAAGGTCGCGTGGCTGCGTTGCGTGCGCCGGGGGCAGCAACGCTCTCGCGTAAGGCCATTGATCAGTACACAGAGTTTGTTGGTCGTTACGGAGCGCGCGGGCTCGCCTACATCAAAGTTAATGACCTAGCGGCCGGCGTGGCCGGTTTGCAGTCACCGATCCTCAAGTTTATTCCGGACGAAGTGACCCATGCCGTGCTGCAACGAGTGGGCGCTGAAGATGGCGATATCGTATTTTTCGGTGCAGATACGCGCAAAGTCGTAAACGACGCGCTTGGTGCGTTGCGCAACGAACTCGGTGCGGAGTTGGGGCTTATAGAACCGGGGTATAGACCTTGTTGGGTTGTCGATTGGCCTATGTTTGAGCGCACTCGTGAGGGGGGATACAGCCCCGAGCACCATCCGTTTACGCGACCCACATGCTCTCCGGCAGAGTTAAAAGCTGATCCGGGCGCTGCCAAGGCCGCGGCCTATGATGTCGTTGTGAATGGCTATGAACTAGGCGGTGGGTCGCTGCGAATTCATAACGAAGAGATGCAGAGCGCAGTATTTGATGTGCTTGCCATGGACAGTGCTGCGCAAGCTAAATTCGGCTTCCTGTTGGATGCTCTGCAGTATGGCTGCCCGCCCCATGGTGGTATTGCTCTCGGCTTGGATCGATTGGCGATGCTGATGACCCAAAGCCAATCAATTCGCGAAGTCATCGCGTTTCCTAAAACCCAGACGGCAGCCTGCGTTATGATGGCGGCTCCAGGAACGGTTGAAGAGCAGCAATTGCGCGACTTGCATATTCGTCTCCGACAGGCGCCGAATAAAGCGGAATAAGGTTTGCTGAGTAGGCTTAGCAGTACGCATATAAGCAGTAGCCGGATAAAGCGCATCACTAAATGAGTGCGTGGACATTTTGGCAGCGGTAGAAGGAGGTCTCGGCAATGGCCGGTCATAGTAAATGGGCAAATATTAAGCACCGCAAAGCGGCGCAAGATAAAAAACGGGGCAAGCTCTACACCAAACTTATCCGGGAGATTACCGTCGCAGCGCGACTGGGCGGCGGCATGGTTGATGACAACCCACGACTACGTGCTGCAGTGGACAAAGCCCTTGCCGCGAATATGCCGAAAGACACCATTGATCGGGCTGTGCAGCGCGGTGCCGGGGGTGGCGAAGGTAATGATGTCGAGGAATTGGTATATGAAGGCTATGCCTCCGGTGGCGTTGCCATTTTGGTTGAGGCGATGACAGATAATCGTAATCGCACCGTTGCTGAAGTTCGGCATGCCTTTAGTAAGCATGGCGGCAATCTCGGCACAGACGGCTCTGTCGCCTATTTGTTCAATCGGCTTGGTGTCATCAATTACGCGCCTGGGCAAGATGAAGAGCAGGTCATGGAACTGGCGTTGGATGCAGGAGCGGAAGATGTTGAGAGCGACGAAGAAGGCGGCATAACTGTCACCACGTCTTGGGAGACCTTGGGGCAAGTCAGTGAAAAGTTAGCCAGCGCGGGGTTACCGCCAGATCATTCGGAAGTGACCATGCTGGCCTCAAACACCAGCGAATGTGATGTTGAGCAAGCGCAAAAGGTGCTCAAGTTGATTGATGTCCTTGAAGATCTAGACGATGTCCAAGAGGTCTACAGCAATGGTCAATTCCCAGACGCCGCATACGAGTGAGCGCGCCTGGCGATCCGTAAGCAGAGCTGCGATGCAGCATGGCACAGATGATTGAACAGCGCCTAGTGCTCGGCATTGATCCCGGCTCTAGGCGCACAGGATATGGACTTTTGGCGGTCCGCGAGCGTAGCGTCGAATATGTTGCCAGCGGTTGTATTAAGGCAGAAGTCGGCGATATGCCCCAGCGCTTGGGTATCATTTATCGGGGCGTGAGCGAGCTAATAGACCAATTTAATCCCACCGAACTTGCCATTGAAGAAGTGTTTCTGGCCAAGAATGCCTCCTCGGCTCTCAAGCTTGGACAAGCGCGTGGTGTGGCAATAGCCGCAGCTGTCGCGGGAGAATTACCGGTGCACGAATATGCCGCGAGGCGGGTTAAGCAATCTCTGGTTGGAACCGGGCGTGGCAGCAAAGAGCAGGTGGCACATATGGTCAGAATTCTGTTGAAGCTGCCTGGCGCACCCCAGGCCGATGCTGCAGATGCGCTTGCGATTGCTCTGTGCCACGTCAATACTTGCCAACTCGTCAGCTAACTGGAATGACCGATTGATTGGCAGACTCACAGGCGCACTGATTGAAATTGATGCTGAAAAAGCGACTTTGATGGTGGATGTTGGCGGTGTCGGATACGAACTAGAGGTCAGCACGAATGTTTTGGCTACTGCACCGGCTATCGGACAGCCCATCACTCTGAGCACCCACTTCGTGGTGCGCGAAGATGCGCAACTGCTATTCGGGTTCTGCGATACAGCGGAGCGAGAGTTGTTCCGCACCTTTGTCAAAATCAATGGCGTTGGGCCGAAACTGGCACTGGCTATTATTTCGTCACTGGACCCATCAATGCTGGCAGTAGCGGTGCAGAATAATGACGTTGGCGTGCTGACTAACGTCCCAGGTGTGGGTAAGAAAACTGCTGAGCGGCTGATGGTTGAACTGAAGTCGAAATTGCACAGCCTGCTGCCTACAAACTCGGAATCGCTAGCAAGCGGCTCGATCGCGGGTTCCCTGCAGTCGATCAGTCAGGACGCGCAAGATGCCCTAGTGGCTTTGGGCTATAAACCTGGGCAGGCTCAGCAAATGATTAGCCAGTTGCAGAGTGCATCGCAAGCTGGCGATACAGAACAACCAGTGACGCCTGAACAACTGGTATCTATGGCCTTGAGACAGTTCGCCCGCGGAGGAAGCAGTCCATGAGCATTGAGCCCGATCGGTTTTTTTCACCGACCAAGGATAGCAACGACGCACGCTTTGATCGTGCGCTCCGCCCCCAAGAGCTGAGCGACTACATCGGGCAGCAAGCGGTCAAAGAGCAGATGCAGATCTTTATCGAAGCGGCGCGGCAGCGTGGTGAATCGTTAGACCACACCCTGATCTTTGGACCTCCAGGATTGGGTAAAACCACGCTTGCCAACATCATGGCTCGTGAGATGGGCGCCGCGATAAAATCGACCTCTGGCCCGGTATTGGAAAAGCCCGGCGACCTGGCGGCAATGCTGAGTAATTTGGATCCAGGTGATGTGCTATTTATCGATGAGATACACCGTTTAAGCCCGGTGGTGGAAGAAATTTTGTACCCGGCAATGGAAGACTTTCAGCTCGATATATTGATCGGTGAGGGTCCTGCGGCGCGTTCCCTGAAACTTGAATTGCAGCCGTTTACCTTGGTCGGCGCAACCACGCGCGCGGGACTGTTAACAAGCCCGCTGCGTGATCGCTTTGGCATCGTCCAACGGCTTGAGTTTTACAGTATCGAAGAGTTAACCCAGATCGTCAGCAGATCGGCGGCAAAGCTCGAGCTGCCAATGGAAGCCGCCGGTGCTGAAGAAATTTCCCGTCGCTCTCGCGGCACGCCGCGCATCAGTAATCGGCTGTTGCGCAGAGTCCGTGACTACGCCCAAGTAAAGGGCGATGGCATTGTTACTGCGCAAATCGCTGACGCCGCCCTTAATATGCTCAATGTGGATAAAGAAGGGTTTGATACTATGGATCGGCGCCTGATGGCTGCAATTGTCGAGCAATTCGGCGGCGGGCCGGTCGGCTTGGACGCTGTGGCCGCGGCGATCAGCGAAGAAAAAGGCACAATCGAGGACGTAATTGAGCCGTATTTGATTCAGCAAGGCTACTTGGTGCGCACGCCCCGCGGCCGTGTCGCAACGCCAAAGTGCTTTTTGCATTTAGGCCTCGATGTGCCCGAAAGGGGTGATAGTTTAGCCAACGAAAATCGTCAGCAGCAGATCCCTAATTTGTCAGAGTAGTAACGAAAATATTCGTTACCTGCGTTGCTATTGGTATTGTTGCGGGGAGAAGGTGCAAACATCGGCAGCAGACGCACAAGCGGCGACTCGAGAGAACATTTAAGATTTAGCAGAGTGATAACCGAGTAAAACAGCGACAAGGATTCTTCAGTGCCAGAACAGATTTCGATATATGAGTTAATTGTCAACGCGACGCTGCTGGTACAGATCGTCATGGGACTGCTAGCGCTGGCATCGTTAATAAGTTGGATGATGATCTTTCAGCGCTGGTTATTACTGCGGCGCACACTCAATGAACTTGATGCCTTCGAAGACCATTTTTGGTCGGGTGTCGACTTGCGCGAGCTGTACTCAGAGCTAATACAAGAAGACGACCTCAACAGTATTGAAAATCTATTTGTTGTCGGGTTCCGTGAATATACGCGTTTGGCTGACCAAGCGGGCGCGGATGCTGAGGCCATTATGCAGGGTGTCCAGCGGGCCATGCGAGTGGCCCTAATGCGAGAGGAATCGCGTTTGGAAACCCATCTGCCGTTTCTTGCGACGGTGGGTTCAACATCGCCCTACGTCGGCCTGTTCGGCACTGTTTGGGGGATAATGAATTCGTTTCGCTCGCTCGCCAACATGAGCCAGGCTACCTTAGCGTCGGTGGCACCCGGTATTTCAGAAGCGTTGGTCGCAACCGCGATGGGATTATTTGCCGCTATTCCGGCGGTCATTGCGTATAACCGATTCGCGGCGCGGGTCGAGGGTTTAATGAAGCGGTTTGAGGCATTCAGCGATGAAGTTACCAGTATCTTGCATCGTGCCGCCCATGCCCAAGCAACCCAGCAGTAGGATGTAACCTGGATGGCCACACGACGTAAGCCCATGTCAGAGATCAACGTGGTGCCCTACATTGATGTGATGTTGGTGCTGCTGGTGATCTTTATGGCTACTGCCCCATTACTGACTCAGGGCGTCAACGTAGATCTGCCTGATGCGCCCTCGGAAGCGATCACAGATACGGAAAATGATCCGTTAGTAGTGTCGATGCGCGGCGATGGCGCCTTATTTATGAATACCGGTGCCGCGGCGACCAGTAAGGCGGGGAATAATGGCACCCGGGTTACGATATTTTCTTTACAAGAACAGGCTGCGAAAATTCTGCGGGCGCGGCCTGAGGTGCCGGTATACATAAAGGCGGATCAAGCGCTTAACTATGGAGAAGTGGTCCGTGTTATGACGGTTTTGCAGAAGGCAGGAGCGCAGAGCGTGGGACTGATCACTGATCCTCCCGAACAGATAGGTCGCTAACGGCGTGGTTTGGGTTCGTAATTACAGCCTGCCGCTTGCACTGGCGCTGTTAGTGCACGTGGCCGCTGCTGCGATGCTGCTGCAAGGGTGGTCGCCCGCACCGAAAATAGCTGATGTGATAAAACCTCAAGTAGTAAAAGCCAGCTTGATTGTCATGCAAGCGCCTGCTAAGCCCGCAGCGCCCGCTCCCAAGGCCAAACCAAAGCCTGCTCCCGTGACGCCCAAAGCTAAGAAGGCCCCTAAACCTGCTGCAACCAAACAGCCCAGCACAGCGGATAAAGCTAAAGCTGCAGCTGCGCGCAAAAAGGCCGCCGAGGCCGCGGAACGCAGGCGACTGCAGTTGGCGGCCCTCGGTAATATGGCAGATGCAGCATTGGAGCAATCATTGGAGCGTGAATCGGTAAGCTTGCTGCGTGACGAGGAAGCCCAGATCGCGCAGTCCTATCGTGCGGAAATCTACGAATTGGTGCGGCAAAATTGGAGCCGCCCGCCCAGCGCCCGCAATGGCATGTCGGCGCGGTTGTTGGTGGAGTTAATTCCGACTGGCGAGGTGATTTCGGTCGCTGTGGTTGAGGGATCAGGCAACGCGGCATTCGATCAGGCGGCAGAGCAGGCTGTGCGTCAAGCCAGACGGTTTCCCGTACCGGACAATAATGCGCAATTTGAGCGTTACTTCAGGCGCTTCTATTTTTTGTTCCAGCCCGAAGATCTATTGCGTTAGGGTAGCCCATATTGTCACGCTATTGCTGTGGTGATAGAACCGCGGTTGAAGAAATAACGAACAACATTGGATGAAAAAGGTTATGCAAGGGATCCGGGCACTGATTAGAACTGCCGGCTGGTTACTGACTGCTGTGTTACTGGTGACTAATGCGCAGGCGGAAAACTCCTTAGATACGATCATTATCGATCGTGGTGTAGATGAGCCAATTCGAATCGCCGTGGTGCCTTTTGCCATTGATGTGAACAGTGCTGCTAATGCTGCCATCCTCAATGATCTGCCAAATCCTTCGGACATTGTTGCCTTTGATCTGGCACGCAGCGGTCAATTTGACCCCATGGCGAAAGAAAATATGCTGTCGTTTCCAGCGCGTAGCAGTGAGGTGTTTTTTCGCGATTGGCGCATTTTAAAAACCGCGTACTTAGTGATTGGCAGAGTAGAGGCAATACAGAACGACTCTATGCGAATGAGTTTTGAACTCTACGATGTGGCGGGCCGGCGCCAATTGCAGGCCAGAGAGTACTTGATCCGGGTCGATCAATGGCGTGATGCCGCGCATCAAATTGCCGACATAATTTACGCCGAAATCACCGGTGTTCGTGGCGCATTCTCGAGCAAGATCATGTACGTGCTGGCACAAAATGCGGGCACCCCCGAGGCTCGTTATCGGTTAGAAATCGCGGATGCAGATGGGCAGCGCGCGCGCACTCTGTTCTCGTCGCCGCAACCCATTCTCTCTGCAAGTTGGGCGCCTGATGGCAAGCGTGTGGCCTACGTCTCCTTCGAAACGGGTCGCCCGAGTATTATTTTGCAGGACGTCGACGGACCTTATCGTGAACAGCTGACGTCCTTTCGTGGCATTAA
>Ga0160423_10000925_pt1 | contig 24453 bp, 18 predicted proteins | sample CRUFie14St8metaG_FD_108191 | JGI IMG/M metagenome (GOLD analysis project Ga0160423, IMG submission 108191) | Marine microbial communities from the Costa Rica Dome - CRUD Field 142mm St8 metaG | ecosystem: Environmental > Aquatic > Marine > Oceanic > Photic zone | place: Costa Rica: the Eastern...
AGGGCCTGAACCCCGGAGCGATGGCCCTGTTCAGTTCCAACGACGTCTACCCAACCAGCGCCGACGGCACCCTGCCCTTCCGGCAGGACTCCAACATGCTCCACCTCACCGGCGTGGACCAGGAGGAGACCGTGCTGCTGCTCTTCCCCGACGCCCACAATCCGGCCGACCGGGAGATCCTGTTCGTCACCGAAACCAACGAGGAAATCGCCATCTGGGAAGGCGCCAAGCTGACCAAGGCGGAGGCCACGGCCCAAACCGGCGTGAAGCAGGTCCAGTGGCTGTCCATGCTCGAGCGGACCATCCAGCGGCTGGTCACCGAGTGCAGCTGCTGCTACCTCCACCAGAACGAGCACACCCGCGCCAAGATCATCGTCGAGACCCGGGAGGCCCGGTTCAACCAGTGGTTTTGTGAGACTTACCCCCACGTCCGCATCGAGCGGGCCGCACCCATCCTGCACCGCACGCGAAGCGTGAAGAGCGCCGAGGAAATCGAGCGGATGCGCCACGCCTGCGGCATCACCCGCGACGGATTCAACCGCGTGATGAACTTCCTCAAGCCCGGCGTCACCGAATACGAAGTGGAAGCCGAGTACCTGCACGAGTTCGTACGCAAGGGCTCCCGCGGCTTCGCCTACACGCCCATCGTAGCGAGCGGGGCCAATGCCTGTGTGCTCCACTACATCGAGAACAGCGCGGTCTGCCAGGACGGCGACGTGCTGTTGATGGACGTCGGCGCCGAGTACGGCAACTACGCCAGCGACATGACCCGGTGCCTGCCGGTGTCCGGCCGCTTCACCGACCGCCAGCGCAAAGTGTACGACGCCGTCCTCAGCGTGATGCGCGACGCCACCAAGCTGTTGCGCCCGGGCGTCAGCCTCCACGAGTACCACAAGCAGGTGGGCGAGCTCATGACCGAGCAGCTCCTCGGGCTCGGGCTCATCGACAAGCACGACGTCGCCAAGCAGAACCCCGCCTGGCCCGCCTACAAGAAGTACTTCATGCACGGCACCTCCCACTTCATCGGACTGGACGTCCACGATGTGGGCCTGTGGCACGAGCCCATCCGCGCCGGCCACGTATTCACCGTCGAGCCCGGCATCTACATCCTCGAAGAGGGCCTGGGCATCCGACTCGAGAACGACATTGTCGTCACCGAGGACGGGTTCGACGACCTGATGGGCGACATCCCGCTGGATGCCGAGGCCATCGAGGACGCCATGAATTCCTGAGGGATGTCGGAAGGAACGGACAGCGTCATGCTTGGACTGCAGCTCCCCACGGATCCCCGTTGGGTGGCGCTCGTCGAGTCCAACATCCCCGAGGTCCTCACCGACCACGCGTGGTGCGAGCAGAAAGCCGCGTCCAACGCCATTTCCACCATCGTCCGCTACCCGGAACTGACCGATCTGGTCGAGGAGCTGACCCGCATCGCCATGGAAGAGATGGAGCACTTCGGCATGGTCGTCGAGAAGATCAAGGCGCGGGGCTGGGTCCTGGGCAAGGAGCGGAAGGACCCCTACATCCACGACCTCGCCGCCTTCATCAAGAAGGGCGGAAGCCGGGAGGAGCAGCTCGTTGACAGACTGCTTCTCGCCGCCATGATCGAGGCCCGCAGCTGCGAGCGCTTCCGCATGCTGTCCGAGCGCATTGCCGATGACGACCTGAAGACCTTCTACCACGAGCTGATGGTCAGCGAGGCCCAGCACTACACGACCTTCATCGGCTTCGCCCGCCAATACGGTGGCCGGGTCGATGTAGATGCCCGCTGGAAGGAGTTCCTCGCCCACGAGGCCGAGGTCATCCAGAACTACGGCAAGAAGGAAACCATGCACGGCTGAACGCCTCCCACGTCCCCCACGATTGAACCCCGCCCCATGAGCAACGCCCCCAAGCCCGTCGGCCTATACCCCCTGACCCGCCGAGTAGGCGACCTCCTCTTCCTGAGCGGCGTCGGACCGCGCATCCCCGGCAGCGGGGCCCACGACGAGGGGGTGCCCGGCCTGAAGCAGGACCACAACGGCAACTTCACGGAATTCGACTTCGAGGCCCAGGCGCGCGGCGTGCTGGCCAACGTGAAGGCCATCCTCGAAGCCGAGGGAGCGAAGTGGGAAGACCTGGTGGACATCACCGTGTTCCTCACCGACATGCAGCGCGATTTCGGCACGTGGAACCAGGTGTACCGGGAGCATTTCGAACACGTGGATCCCGCCCGCCGGCCCTGCCGGACGACCATGGAAATCGGCGCTCTGCCGACCCCCATTGCCGTCGAACTGAAGTGCATCGCCCACCTCGGACAGGACTAACGCGCATTTCGGCACCGGATTTGCCCTACACGGGCATGCGCGGTGCCCTGATTGTCTCCCTCCTTCTGTCGGGACTGGCCGGATTGGCCCAGTCCAGCCAGCCCGTTTCCCCCGCGGAGATTCCCGCCGACTCCGCATCCCGCCGACCGGTTCTGGCCTTGCGGCACCTGCCCGGCCCTGTGGATTTCACAGGAGAGGACCTGTTGTATTCGGTCCGCTATGGCATCCTCGAGGCGGGAGAGGCCCGGCTGACGGTCACGGCTGGCCCAGAATACGCCGGGCGTCCGACGTGGAAGGTGGTCGGGACCGGGCGGAGCACCGGCGCCCTCGACTGGGTCTTCCGCGTCCGCGACCACTACGAAAGCCACATCGACCGCGACGGGCTCTTTCCCCACCGCTTCATCCGGCGGGTGCGGGAGGGCGGCTACCGACTCGAGCGGGACATCGACTTCGATCCGGCCCGGCGCACCGCCGCGACAACGCAGAACGGATCCACCCGGCACCACGCGATGCCCGCCTTCGTGCAGGATCTGGTGTCGGCGTTTTACTGCGCCCGGCGGCTTCCGTTGGGGCGGATGCAACCCGGTGACTTGATCGACATCCCGACCCTGGTGGACGGCCGCATCCATGCGCTGCGGGCCCGGTTCGTCGGCCCGCGCCACGTGAAGGTCAAGGCGGGCAGCTTCGACGGACTCGCCTTCACGCCCGTCGTGCAGGAGGGCCGGATCTGGAAGGATGCCGATGACCTCACCGTCATCGTGTCGGCCGATGTCCGCCACCTGCCCGTCCTGATCGAGTCCGACCTGGTGATCGGCGCGGTGCGCCTCGAGCTCGTCGAGGACCGAAGCACTCCGGTGGGAGTACAGGCCGCCGCCAACGGGCCGTAACTTGCCGCCATGGCCGAAGCCGACTCCTTCGATCCGGGCGTCCTCGCCCGCCTCAAGCTGCTGCAGGACAAATACGCCGCGATGGGACAGGACTTGACGTCCTACTTGGACGGGCTCCTGCATGCGGATTTCCCCACCTATTGGGACTACATCAAGCTCGACACGCTGCTCAGCCTGCAGCAACCGGTCACACCGTTCCCGGACGAGCAGATCTTCGTGATGTACCACCAAATCACGGAGCTTTACTTCAAGCTCTCGCTGCTGGAAATCGAACAGATCCACGCGGAGACGGACATCGACGCGGCCACCTTCCTCGAGCGCGTCAACCGGGTCAACCGCTACTTCGAGAACCTCGTCCGCAGCTTCGACATCATGGTGGATGGCCTGGACCACGGGCAATTCCTGAAATTCAGGATGTCCCTGCTTCCCTCGAGCGGCTTCCAGAGCGTGCAGTACCGGCTCATCGAAATCGCCTGCACCTCCCTCGACCGTCTTGTCCACCGAGAGCTTCGGGAACAGCATGTCCACCACGGATTCGACGAGCTGGATGGCCTGTTTGACGTCCTCTACTGGCGCCGCGGCGCGAGCGAGCTGGCCAGTGGCGAGCCCACGTTGACCCTGAAGCAATTCGAAAAGAAGTACCGGGAAGAGATCGTCCACTTCGCCGAGGACCGCTACTACACCAACCTGCGTCGCAAATGGCTGTCCCTCGACGAGAGGGACCGGAGCGAGGAGCTCAAGCAAGCCTTGCGGACTTTGGATGAGTTGGTCAATGTGCATTGGCCCCTCTCCCACTACCGCAGTGCGGTCCGTCACCTGCAGAAGGACCCGGTGGACATCGCCGCCACTGGGGGCACGAACTGGCAGCAATACCTGCCACCGCGCTTCCAGACCCTCATCTTCTTCCCGGAGTTGTGGACGGAAGAGGAGCAGGCCAATTGGGGCAAGAGTTGGGTCATGACCCACATCCCCCACAAGTGAGCCTCCGCCTCAGGACGCCTCTCCTGCGTTAAAGCCTCACGGCAGCAAAACTTTTCGCGGAAGCCGCCGTTGCTTCTTCGAACGGCAGCAACTTGGCTGTCTGCGAAGTCCATGCGTCCACTCCTGTCCTCCCTCCTCTCCGTTTTGCTGCTCAGCTGTGGCCTGTGGAGCTGTTCGGGAGACGGCCCGGGACAGAGGGAGGTCCTCGCTTCGGCCGGATCGCGCCAGGCGCCGCCTGCCCAGCCGGTGCTGACGCCCGGCGAGAAGGAGGCCCAGCGGTTTGCCATCGCCGACACCGTGGTGCTCGAGGTCACCGCCGGAGAGGTCCGGAGCGGACAAAGCCTCTCCCACATCCTGGCGCCGGCCGGGGTCAGCGCGGCACAACTCCATCTGATGGCCACCGACCAGAAGGCCGTTTTCGATGTGCGGCGAATGAAGGCCGGCAACGACTGGTCGCTGTTTTCGGGTCCGGACGGCTCGCCCCGGCATTTTGCCTACACCATCAGCTCCAAGGAGTACGTCGTGTTTGACCTGACCGATCAGGGCCGGGCCCGCCGGGGGCAATTCCCGTCGGAAACCCGTCGGGGATATGTCGAAGGCGAGGTCCACGGCAGCCTGTACCAGGTGCTGGAGGACGAAGGGCATTCCACGACGCTCGCCCTCGCCATGTCCCAGGTCTACGCCTGGACCATCGACTTCAGCCGCATCCAGGCCGGCGACCGGTTCCGCATCCTCTACGACCGGGATTGGGTCGCGGGGTCACCTGTCGGGATGCCCCGCATCCTCGCCGCCGAATTCGTGCACCGCGGCCGCAATTTCCCGGCCTACGCCTACGACCAAGGGGACGGCGTGGACCATTTCGACGAGACCGGTGCGAGCCTGCGGAAAGCGTTTCTCAAGGCGCCGGTCGAATTCAGCCGCATCTCGAGCCGGTTCGACAAGAAGCGCTTCCACCCCGTGCTCAAGAAGGTCAAGGCCCATCTGGGCACCGACTACGCTGCACCGCATGGCACCCCCATCGTGTCGGTGGGCGACGGTGTGGTCGTCAAGGCCAGCTACACCAAGGGCAACGGCAAATACGTCAAGGTCCGCCACAACAGCACCTACACGACGCAGTACCTGCACATGAGCCGCCGCAATGTCAAGGAAGGACAAGCCGTCCGCCAGGGCGACGTCATCGGCTATGTGGGCAGCACCGGCCTGGCCACCGGGCCCCATGTGTGCTTCCGGTTCTGGAAAAACGGGCAGCAGGTGGACCACCTTCGGGAGGAGTTCCCTCCGTCCACGCCCATCGAGGCCGACCATGAAGCGGACTTTGCACGCGCGGTCGACGCGTGGAGGGATGAGATGGCGCGCTTCGATGGCCGCTCCTTGACCCAGCTCGCCGACCAGGCGCCCTGAGGCGCCCGTCAGTTCGAGTGGCGGGCGGCTTCCAACAAGGCCACACCGAGTCCGTCGGTCAACACCGACCCCGACACGGACCGCTCTGGATGATACTGGACGCCGACGAGGAACGACATCGCCGTGGTGTCCGCCCACCGGATGCCCTCGATCAGGCCGTCCGGTGCAATGGCCCACGGCTCGAATCCCTTCGCCAACCGTCCGATGCCCTGGTGGTGGTGACTGACCACCGCGGCGCTTTGACCGGCTGCCCACGACGTCGAACCGGACGTCCACGGCAACTGGACGACCACGGCATGCAGGGTGTCTCGGGTGCTTTCGGGCTCACCGCCCCGGTGGCCTTCAAATCCGTCATCGGGCAAGTGGGGGCGGAGCGACCCTCCGCCATGGACGTTCATGACCTGCAGCCCTCGGCACACGCCCAAACACGGCAAGGCCTCCCGGTAGACGGCATCCAGCAGGTGGTGCTCGACCCGGTCGCGTTCCTCATCGATGCGCCCGCAGCGGACCGTGTCCCCGGCTTGGCCATACCGCCCTGGATGGATGTCCTCTCCGCCGGTCAACACGACCGCGTCGGCCGCACCCAACTCGGCCTCTAGGGCGAGGGAATCCATCCCGTAGGCCTGCACGAAGCGGAGCGGCGCCCCGCCTAGGCTGTCCTGCAAATGACCCAACCAATTGCGGTAATTCCGGCTCGAATAGTACTTCGACAGGATGACCGTGGTGCTGTCCGTCTGGATTGCAGCCGCATTCGCGCTGTCTTTCCCATGCCCGCCCGGTGCGCAGGAGGCGAGGAACAACAGAATCACCGACCAGACCGTGATGGCTCCGGTGCGCACGAACGCCTTCATGCGGACCAACTTTCAACCTCCTCGAGCTGCAGGGCAGGCAGGTCGAGCTTGTTCTTCTTGCGGAAGCCGTTGAGCTTTACGCGCAATGCCGTCGGCTTGGCTTCGCGGACCGCATCGGGGGTGTCGAACCCGGCGGCCGCCACATGGGGTGCCCAGTCCGCAGGAATGCCCAAGGCCTCCAACGCGCCGAGGTCGGGCCCGGTGCGGAAGACTTCCGGCCGCATCTGCGGGAAGAAGAGCACCTCCTGGATGGAACGCTGGTCGGTCAGCATCATCACGAGGCGGTCCACCCCGATGCCAACGCCGCTGGTCGGCGGCATGCCGTACTCCAACGCGCGCAAGAAGTCCTGGTCGATGAACATCGCCTCATCGTCTCCGCGCTCGCCGAGCTTGAGCTGGTCTTCGAAACGCTCACGCTGGTCGATGGGGTCGTTGAGCTCAGAGTAGGCGTTGGCCACCTCCGTGCCGTTGATGAAGAGCTCGAAGCGCTCCGTGTAGCCCGGCTTATCGCGGTGGGCCTTGGTGAGCGGCGACATCTCCACGGGGTAGTCCGTGATGAACGTGGGCTGCACGAGGTAGTGCTCGCACTTCTCGCCGAAGATTTCATCGATCAGCTTGCCCTTGCCCATGCTGTCGTCCACCTCGATGCCGAGGGCTGCGCAGGCGCCGCGCAGGGCGGCCTCGTCCATGCCGTCGATGTCGACGCCGGCGTGCTCGAGGATGGCATCGCGCATCGACAGCCGGCGGTAGGGTGGCGCAAAATCGATGGTGTTGCCCTCCAGCGTGGCGGTGTTGGCGCCGTGGACGGCCTGACAGACCCGCTCGAGCAGCTGCTCGATGGTCTCCATCATCCAATGGTAATCCTTGTAGGCGACGTACAACTCGAGGACGGTGAACTCCGGATTGTGCGTCCGGTCCATGCCCTCGTTGCGGAAGTTGCGCGAGAATTCGAAGACGCCGTCGAAGCCGCCCACGATGAGGCGCTTCAGGTAAAGCTCATTGGCGATCCGCAGGTAGAGGGGGATGTCCAGCGCGTTGTGGTGCGTGATGAATGGACGGGCCGCGGCGCCGCCGGGAATGGCCTGAAGCACCGGGGTGTCTACCTCGAGCCAGCCCTGCTCGGTGAAGGCGTCGCGCATGGCCTGGATGACCCGGCTGCGGGCCTCGAAGGTGCGCTTGACCTCGGGGTTGACCACCAGATCGACGTAGCGCATCCGGTAGCGGAGCTCCGGGTCGGTGAACGCGTCGTGCACCTGCCCGTCCTCATCGGTCTTGACGGAAGGGAGTGGGCGAATGGACTTGCTCAACACCGTGAGCTCCTTGACCAGCACGCTCGGCTCTCCGGTCTGTGTGGTGAACGTGGTGCCTTTCACCCCGACGATGTCGCCGCGGTCGAGCAGCTTCTTGAAGACGGTGTTGTACATGGTCTTGTCCTCGTCGGGACAGAGCTCGTCCCGGTTGAGGTAGATCTGGATCTTGCCCGTCGCGTCCTGCAGCTCGGCAAAGGAGGCCTTGCCCATGATGCGGCGAGAGAGGATGCGGCCGGCAAGGCAGACCTCGCGGTCGGCTTCGAAATCGGCGGACAAGGGGCCGGCGTGGGTGTCCACAGGGTAGGCTGCGGCCGGATAGGGGTCAATGCCCAGCTGGCGGAGTTGAGCGAGGCTCTCAAGGCGGACGCGTTCCTGTTCGGGTCGGATCATGGTGAATCGGTTGCGGCGGAAACCTCCGCAAAATTAGGATTCCCCGGCCGTCGGACCGGCCGTAAATTCGTGGGGATTCCCCACAGCATGCGCGACCTCATCGCTTCCTTCCCCGAACAGCTCTCCGCCGCGGCAACCTCCATGGCCACCCAGCCCCTTCCGGCGGACATCCCGAGCCACGACCGCATCCTCGTCCTGGGCATGGGCGGATCGGGCATCGGGGGACGGTTCATGGCCGGGCTGTTGTCGGATGCGGCGAGCGTCCCGGTCTCCAGTGGACAGGAATACCGGATTCTCTCCTGGGTCGGCCCCTCCACGGTCGTCATCGCCTGTAGCTACAGCGGCAACACCGAGGAGACGCTGACTGCCCTCGAAGCGGCAGTGGACACCGGAGCCCAGGTGCGCGCCCTCACCTCAGGCGGAAAACTCGGCGCCCTGGCCGAGGAGCATGGTTGGCCGTGCCTGACCGTTCCCGGAGGCCACCCTCCCCGCTCGCAGTTCGGCTGGGCGGTCACCGGACTGCTGCATCATTTCGCCGCACTCGGCCATGCGCCATCCGATGCCCCCGATGTCCTCTCCGATGTCGCCGCCGCCGCCGACCTGCTTCGAACGGAATCCGCCGCCATTCAGGCCCTCGCCGACCGCTGGGCCGATTTGCTCGCGAACAAGAGCCCCATGCTCTACGGGGACGCCGCCCTCGAGCCGGTGCTCATCCGGTGGCGCCAACAACTCAACGAGAACGCCAAGCGGCTCTGTAACCACCATGTCTTCCCGGAGATGAACCACAATGAGCTGGTCGGTTGGGAAAGCGGGGATGCGACCATCGCCGCCCTGTTCCTCCACACGGCGGAGGACCACCCCCGCACCGCCGAGAGAATGCGGCTGTGCAAGGCCCTCTTTCGCGACGCCGGCGCCTCCGTGGAAGAAGCCTCTGCGGCCGGAGCAACGCGACTGCAGCAATGGATGCACCTCGTCCACCTCGGCGACTGGCTGTCCCTGCTCATGGCCGATAAGGCCGGCGTGGACCCGTTGGACATCCGCCACATCGATTACCTCAAGGGCGAATTGGCCCGCATGGCATGACGCCAAAGGTGCAGGTGCGCGACCTGGGCCGCGCGGACTACAAACCCACATGGGAACTGCAGGAGCAGCTCCTCAAGGTGGCTGTGGACCGGAAGATTGCGCGCCGAAGGGCCGGCCTTCCGGAGACGGGCAGGACCGAGGGCGACAACCCTGCAGATTTTCCGTGGCCCGAGCACCACCTGCTGTTCGTGGAACACCCCCATGTCCTGACGCTGGGCAAGAGCGGGGACGCCAACCATGTCGTGGCCTCGCCCGAACGCTTGGCCCAACTCGGCGTGGAGTACCATGAAATCAACCGCGGTGGCGACATCACCTACCACGGCCCCGGCCAACTGGTGGCCTACCCCATATTGGACCTCGACCAAATCCGGACGGACATCGGGTGGTACTTGCGCCAACTGGAGGAGGCGGTCATCCGCACCTGTGCGGATTGGAATGTGGAGGCCGGCCGTGTCGAGGGCCTCACCGGGGTGTGGATTGATCCAGAGGCCGGACTCGCCGCCCGCAAAATCTGCGCGATCGGGGTCAAATGCAGCCGGTGGGTAACCATGCACGGCCTCGCCTTCAACCTCGACACCGACCTCGATTTCTTCAACCTCATCGTTCCGTGCGGCATTGCGGACCGCGGCGTGACCAGCCTGAAGCGCGAGAGCAACCGCGATGTCCGGCGCGAGGAGGTCCGGGATGCGCTCGAATTCCACCTTCTGAACGTACTTGGGGCTTCGCGTTGATTCCCATGAAGAGAGTTCTGCCCTGGCTGCTCGCCACCGCCGTCGCCCTGATCATTCTGCTCGAACTGACGGACAATGGTCACGTCTGGCAGGGACTTCGCGAATGCTACCTGCGGGGCTACCGCAACGCCCAGATTGACGACCTGCAGTTCAAGGCGTTCAGAACCATACCCGCTGCCGACAACCCGAAGCCTTGGCCCAAGCACATCCGATACACGGAAGACATCCCGGCCTCCATCCAGGATTCGACGGAGGTGTTCGGCACCGTCGCCCTCACCGTCGTCCACCGGGACTCCCTGCTGCTTGACTGGACGTCGGAATCGATTCCCGGCGCCGACACGATGCGGACCAATGCCTTTTCCATGGCGAAGACCTTCACGGCCTTGGCCATCGGCACGGCTGTCCGCCAGGGACTGCTGTCCGTGGAGGAGCCCGTCTCCACATACCTGCCCCGATTCAAGGAGGGCCCCGGATCGGACCTGACCCTCCGGCAGGTCCTCCAGATGCGATCGGGCATCCCGTTCGGTGAGAGCTACCGGAACCCCATCGGGTTCATGGCCAAGAGCACCTATGGCGATGGCATCCTGAACCGGACTGCTGAACATGAAGTGGAGGGCACAGCGGGAATCCCTTGGGCCTATCAGGGTGGCAACACCCTCATCCTGCAGGAAGTCCTGCTCTCGGTCATCGACGTGCCGTTCGGTACGTGGTTCGCCAACACCGTCTGGCAACCCATCGGAGCCGAGGAGGACGCGGCCTGGGCAGTGGACGACCTCGGCCACGAACGGAACTACTGCTGCTTTTACTCCCGGTCCAAGGACTATGCCCGACTGGGGCAATTGATGCTGGACTCGGGCCGGGTGGATTCGACCCGCCTCATCGACCGCGACTTCATGGCCGACCTCATGTCCCCCATCGGGCCTCTTCCTGACGGGACCGACATCCAACACTACGGATACCAAGTTTGGATGGGCGTTCACAAAGGACACGCCTTCACCAGCATGCAAGGCCTGCACGGCCAATACATTGTCGCCGTGCACGACCTGGGCCTCGTTGCCGTGCGCACAGGGTTCAGCCGGCCCAAAGGCAAGCTGCGCAACGTGGACCGCGACGTGTATCACACGGTCGATCTCGCCCTCGATTTGGTGGGCGTTCGCTGACAAAAACGGATACAAATCCATTTCTATCGTCTGCGAACTTGCATTTTACCGCGTCGAATTCGTATATTCGATTTTGTAACCTTGTGGGAAACCCCTCTCACATGCACCAACCAAATCGTTTGCCTATGAATGCTCAGCTCGACGCCATCATCGTCGATGATGAAGCTCCCGCCCGGGAGGTGCTGCACAGCCAGCTCGAACGGCACTGCCCGTTCATCCGAGTCATTGATCAGGCCCCGAATGCCCGCATCGGTTATGATGCGATCCGCAACGGCCGGCCTCACATCGTGTTCGTGGACATCCGAATGCCCTTCGAAACTGGGCTCGACCTCATCGATCGCTTCGAGGACCGCGAATTCTATGTGGTCTTTTACACGACCTATCAGGATTACGCCATTGACGCGATCCGAAGACAAGCCTTCGATTATCTCTTGAAGCCAGTGGATCCTGTGGACCTCAAGGCCTGTGCAGACCGCATCCGGGAGCACTTCCGCATCAAGATGATTGAGAATGGCGACTTCCACCGAAAGCTGGAAATCACCACGTCGGGACAGCGCCATTTCATCCGCCATTCCGAGATTCTCCACGTCGAAGCCAGTGGCAGCTACGCCTGCATCTACAAAACTGACGGAACGCGTTTGATGGTGTCCAAGAACCTAAAGTATGTGGAAAGCCTGATCGACAACACCAAGTTCGTTCGCGTCCACAACAGCCAGCTGGTGCACCTCAACAAGATTCGCCAGTGCAACTACCGCACGAACTCGATTACGTTGGTCAACGGCAAGGAGATTGCCCTGGCCGTGAGAAAGCGCGAAGACTTGCGCCGTCGCATGGCCGAGCTCCTGTCTTCCGAAGAAGGCCCCGGGCTCGACGCACCCCTCGCTTGAGGTCCGGCCGATGCGGCCCGCGTACCTTCGCCGAAGCATGGCCGCTCTGACCGACATCCGAACCCTCGATGACGCCGCCCTCAAAGCGGCGCTCATTGATTTGGGCCAACCCGCCTTCCGCAGCAAGCAGGTCGCCGATTGGATCTGGACCAAAGGGGCCACGGGATTCGACGAGATGACGAACCTGCCACAGGCGCTGCGGAACGCATTGACTGAGGCGTACACCCTGGCGCCCATTGCCCCGGAAGAAGAGCAGGTCAGCCGCGACGGCACCGTCAAATGCGCGTTCCCCATCGAGCCCGACAAGGTGGTCGAAGGGGTGTTGATTCCGGCCAAGGACCGGATGACCGCCTGCATCAGCAGCCAAGTGGGCTGCAGCCTGTCCTGTGCGTTCTGCGCCACCGGCAAGCTCAAGCTCCTCCGCAACCTGACCGCCGGGGAAATTGTCGACCAAGTCCGCCACATCGCCATGTTGGCCGAGCGTCACCACGACCACCGGCTCACCAACATCGTCTACATGGGCATGGGCGAGCCCCTGCTCAATTACCGCAACGTGCTGGAGTCGGTCGACCGCATCACCGGTACGCCGGGGCTGGGCATGAGCCCGAAGCGGATCACGGTCTCCACCGCCGGCATCGCCAAGATGATCCGGAAGCTGGGCGATGACGAGGTCAAGTTCAACCTCGCCTTGAGCCTGCACGCCGCAGAAGACGGCAAGCGCAACCGGATCATGGAAATCAACGAGACCAACGACCTCGCCAGCCTGCGGGATGCGCTCGTGTACTTCCACGAAAAGACCGGGACCCGCGTCACCTTTGAGTACATCCTGCTCGGCGGGTTCAACGACGACATCGAGGATGCCCGGGACCTGGCGCGCTTCGCAGCCTGCGTGCCGTGCAAGGTGAACCTCATCGAGTACAACCCCATCGACGATGCGCTCTTCCGCAAGGCGGACGCCAAGAAGACCGACGAGTTCAAGGACCTCCTGGAGGACAAGTTCAACATGGTGGTCAACGTCCGCCGCTCCCGCGGAGAGGACATCGACGCCGCCTGTGGCCAGTTGGCCAACAAGAACAAGCTGGCGGCCGGGCAGGCCTGATCGTCGGACTCAGTCGAGCTTGAGGACGGCGAGGAACGCCTCCTGCGGCACCTCGACGGAGCCGACCTGGCGCATGCGCTTCTTGCCCTTCTTCTGCTTCTCGAGCAGCTTCCGCTTCCGCGTGATGTCACCGCCGTAGCACTTCGCCGTCACGTCCTTCCGGACCGGCTTGATGGTCTCGCGGGCGATGATCTTGGCGCCAATGGCGGCCTGCAGGGCGATCATGAACTGCTGGCGCGGAATGAGCTCCTTCAGCTTGGCGCAGATCTTCTTGCCGAGCTCGAAGGCATTGGACCGGTGGACCAACGCGGAGAGGGCGTCCACCTGGTCGCCGTTGATGAGAATGTCCAGCTTCACCAACTGGGACGGGTGGTACTGGTCCGGGAAGTAATCGAAGGACGCGTAGCCCCGTGACACGCTTTTGAGCTTGTCGTAGAAGTCGAAGACGATTTCGCCGAGCGGCATGGAGAACGTGAGCTCCACACGGTCGGAGGTCAGGTAGACCTGGTTCTGGAGCACGCCCCGCTTGTCGATGCAGAGGGTCATGATGGCCCCGACGTATTCCGCCTTGGTGATGACCTGGGCCTTGATGAACGGCTCCTCCACGTGATCGAGCTTGCCGGGATCGGGCAGCTCGGACGGGTTGTTGATGACCATCGGCTCCCCCTTCTTGGGGTGGCAGATGTAGCTCACGTTGGGGACCGTCGTGATGACCGTCATGTTGAACTCCCGCTCGAGGCGCTCCTGCACGATTTCCATGTGGAGCATGCCGAGGAAACCGCAGCGGAAACCAAAGCCCAGGGCCGCAGAGCTCTCCGGCTCGAAGACGAGGGACGCATCGTTGAGCTGGAGCTTTTCCATACTGTAGCGGAGCTCCTCGTAGTCCTCGGTGTCGACCGGATAGATGCCTGCGAAGACCATCGGCTTGACGTCCTCGAAGCCCTTGACGGCCTCCTCGCACGGCGACGCGGCGAGGGTCAGCGTGTCGCCGACCTTGACCTCCTTGGCGTTCTTGATGCCCGAGATGATGTAGCCCACGTTGCCCGTCTCTACAGAGTCCTGCGGTTGCAGGTCGAGGCCGAGCACGCCGATTTCGTCGGCGTTGTATTCCCGGCCGGTGTTGAAGAAACGCACGCGGTCGCCCTTCTTGATCTTGCCGTTGAGCACCCGGTAATAGGCGATGATGCCGCGGAAGGAGTTGAAGACGCTGTCGAAGACCATGGCCTGCAGCGGCGCCTCCAAATCGCCCTTGGGGGCGGGCACCCGCTCCACGATGGCCTCGAGGATCTTGTCGACGCCGAGGCCCGTTTTGCCGCTGGCCGGGAGGATGTCCCCCGTGTCGCAACCGATGAGGTCCACGATCTGGTCCATCACCGCTTCCGGGTCGGCGCTGGGCAGGTCCATCTTGTTGAGGACCGGGATGATTTCCAAGTCATGCTCGATGGCGAGGTACAGATTGGAGATCGTCTGTGCTTCAATGCCCTGGGTGGCGTCCACGATAAGCAGGGCGCCCTCGCACGCTGCGATGGACCGGCTCACCTCGTAGCTGAAGTCCACGTGTCCTGGGGTGTCGATGAGGTTCAGGATGAAGTCCTCCCCCCCTTGGCTGTAGCGCATCTGGATGGCGTGGCTCTTGATCGTGATGCCGCGCTCGCGTTCGAGATCCATGTCGTCCAGGGTCTGCTCCTGGAGTTGGCGCTCGCTGACCGTTCCGGTCATCTGGAGCAGGCGGTCGGCCAACGTGCTCTTGCCGTGGTCGATGTGCGCAATGATGCAGAAGTTCCGGATGTTCTTCATGGGCGATGACAAAAGTACGGCGGGAGCGGGCCTCTTGATGCGCAACCGACGGACCCAAATGGGGGTTTCATTTGTGTGAGACCGCACGGCTTTCACGTGGCGCAAGACCTTCTGCCACGGTGGGCGTTCCTTGCGGTATATTGCGCCCCCGCGAGAACCAACACCATGAGAGCAACCGTCGTCTCCCTCCTGTTTGTCAGCCTGTCCTTTTCCACCGTCGCCCAGGACGCACTCCCGGACGACATCGCCGCGCTTTACAGCAAATACGGCGGCTTCGAATTCGCCGTCATGATGATGGACCGGGACGAATGGGAGACCTACCGCAACTGGGAAGGCTACGACCAGCAGGATGTCATCGACGTCATCAAGCGACACCAGGAAACCCCGGAATACATCGCCCGCAAGGAGCAGCGGAAGCAGCACCGTATCGCAAGGTCTGGGGATTGCGACTGCTGGATTGAACCCGATGAGAGCTACACCGAAATCACCCCGGAGATGCAGCAGTTCACGGGGGGTGCCGGCATCGATGTGGACTACGCCCACGGACCGCTCTCCCTGCCCTTCTCGTTCAATCTGTTCGGCCAGGAGTACAATGAATTCTACATCAACTCCAAAGGCCTGATCTCCTTCACCGAGCCCGTCATCGACTGGACACCGGAGGAGCTGCCGGATTCCGATTACAACATCATCGCCGGATACTGGGGCGATGCGGACTACCGCCTGACCGGTGACATCTTCTACCGCATCACGCCGACTGCCGTCTACGTCAACTGGGTAGATGTCGGCTACTACAACAACCACGACGACCGCATCGTCAGCTACCAGATTGTCTTTGCCGAAGACGGTTCGGTGTCCATCGGAGGGGGCAACAACGTCCAGTTGTGCTACCAGGACATGCAGTGGGCCCATGGCGATGTTGGCGGAGCAGGCGGATGCTGCGGACCCGACCCGGCCACGGTGGGGGTCGACGTTCAGAACAACAGCGACAACTTCGTCCAATTCGGCCGGTTCAACTTCCAGGACGACTCGTACAACGGCCCCTACGGCGCTGGTCCTACCGAACAGGACGGCTGTTTCTGGCTCAATGGCAAGGACTTCTGCATCAACGTGTCGGGGGCGGACCCCAACCAGGCGCCGATCCCCACGGAAACGCCCGGCAGCGGCTGTGATGATACGCTCTTCGTCTGCCTCAACGACACCCTCGACCTGAACCTGGGATTCCTCGCTCCTGAAGACGGCCAGACCGTGTCGATCGCGCTCTCCAACATCGGCGCCGTCACCAACAACGGCACCTATGTGGAGGACGGCATCACGTACCTCGACGCCTACCTCGCAGGCACGCCGGAAAACGTCGGTACCTACGACCTGGTGATCACCGCGACGGATGACGGAACCCCGGTCGGAGAGACCCAACTCCAATACGTGGTGGAGGTGATCAATGTGGAATTGCCCACCCTGACCGTGGACGGTGAATTCAGCATCTGCTCGGGCCAGGAGACCACCATCACGTGCAACGACGACTTCGACAGCTACGCCTGGTCCCTCGGTTGTTCAGGACCGGAATGCACCTATCCCTTCGGCGGCACCTTCAATGTGACGGCCTCCATCGACGAAGGGTGCTCCGCCTCGCTGGACTTCTTCATTTACCAGAGCCTCTACTTCCTGCCCGAAGTCTGCATCGAACCCAACCCGATCTGCGGAGACGACACGGCCATCGTGTCGGTCTGCGATGAGGACATGGACACCTTCGTGGAATACGAATGGGACGGCGACTGGAACGGGGCTGGCGGCGAGATTGTGATCCCCGCCACGGAATTGGGCGACACCGCCATCGGCGCGACTCCCGGCTCCTACCGCATCCTCGTGACCAACGACGACGGCTGTGAGGGCCAGCGCGTCTTCAACATCGAACAGGTGACGCAGGTCATTCCAGAGGTCACCATCCCCCCGGTGTGCGACAGCCTGTACTCCGTTCAGTTCTCCGGGGGCTACACCACACCCGACGCCGGTCCGCTGCTGGTCTACATGACCGCTTCCGACCCGGCCGGTTGGGGTGGAGACAATTTCCTCGAGGTGACCGTCACGTCACCGGATGGAGACGAGACCGGCTACGTCCTTACCTCCTTCGATGTGTTCACGGCCCACACCGACATCGAGGTCTCCCTTGGGGACCAGGTGGACATCGTGCTCGTGACCGGCCCCAACGCCCCAGTGGATGATTTCGGCTTCACCGTCTACAACTGCACGACCACCAACCCCCAACCGGTTGAGGACCTGCCCGCCGGCGGTGGACTCGTCTACTCCGCCACGGCGGACTGCGAGGTCGATCCCGTGGGCGGCTCCTGGAGCGTCAGCCAAGGCACGGGATTCTTCTCCGACCCGACGGAATTCAACACCTTCTTCACCCCGACCAGCGGTCTGGGGCTCTACGAGGTCTGCTTCACCGATGACAACTGCGGATACAGCGCCTGCTACCCGATGGAGACCAGCACCACCCCGACCGGCACCCTTGTCGGACCCGGCGCCAACCTCCAGGCGGACGGCAGCTACCTGCTCTGCGACGGCGAGAACGCCAACTTTTCGGTGGACACCACGTTCCAGGGCACCCTCGACCCCCTCGAGTGGCCCGAAGCCAGCAGCACGTCCGGCCTGTTTGCCACCTACTCCTTCGACGGTTTCGCAGAGTATGACCTGAGCGTGACGCTGAACAACCTCTGTGGCACGCTCGAACTACCCTTTACCATCGTCACCTCGGAATTGGGCGACCCCCAACTCGGCGAGGACATCATCGTGTGTGAAGAAGGCGTCGAGGTGATTTTGGACAGCGGGCTCGACCCCTCGGATGACCTGGACGTCCAATGGTCGCTGAACAACATCAACATTCCGGGCGCCACGGACTTCACCCTCACTGCGGATGAGGCTGGTGACTACTGCCTCGAAGCCACCAACGAATGCGGCACCGCTGAGGACTGCGCAGAAGTGCTCATCTTCCAGCCGCTGCCCAACCTGCTTCCAAATTACAGCCTCGATTGCGAGGGTGGAAACACCGTCCTGATCGATCCCCTGACCACCAACGATTGGACGGTCACCTGGCAAGATGGCAGTGTCGGCAACACCTTCCTCGCTACCTACAACCCGCACCACGAAACCTGGGTGTCGGCCTTGTTCGAGGACCCGCTGGGCTGCACGAGCGAACTGGACAGCACCTATGTCTGGATGGGATACCCGGTGGACCTCGGTCCCTCCGCCCCCAATCTGCTGCCGACCGAGCTGCCCCTCTTCCTGTGCCCCGAAATCCCGAACACCTTCGAACTGGTGGCCAACAACGCCGTCGAATGGAACTGGACGATCGAGACCCTCTCCGGAGGTGGGTCCACGGTGCAGATTCCGGGACTCAACACGGATGCCGTGACCTTCACCACGGCCATGTTCGACAACCTGCTCGACTCCTCGTACTACAACAACCCGCTGTTGTTGACCGGCACCGGATACAACCCCTGCACGCCTGCCGGGCTCAGCTTCGATTGGCAGGTGGAGTGGTCCAACTGCGAGATCAAGATCCCGAACATCTTCACGCCGGGCACCGCGGAAGGGTCCATCGGCAAGAACGACACCTTCGAAATTGAGGGACTGCTCAAGTACGATGGGGCCATCCTCGCCGTGTACGACCGGTGGGGCAACCAGGTGTTCTATTCCGAGAACTATGACAACCTGTGGAATGCCCGCGACGTGGCGTCCGGCACCCACTACTACATGCTGACCCTGCCCAACGGACGGGACTTCAGCGGCAACGTCATGATCCTTCGCTGACCCTGAACGGTGGCCAAGACCCGCACGCGCTTCGTTTGCAGTGACTGCGGGCATGTGACCGGCCAGTGGGTGGGGCAATGCCCCAGCTGCAAGGCGTGGAACACCGTCACCGAATTCAAGGAACACGCCAATCCGCGCATGGAGCGCGCGGCCACGGCCGCCGGCATGGCCGAAGCGCGTCCACTGCGCGACTACACTGAACAGAAAAGCGTCCGCGTCGGCACCGGCGAAGGGGAGTTCGACCGGGTCCTCGGCGGTGGCCTCGTACCGGGTGCCCTCGTCCTGTTGGGGGGAGAGCCCGGCATCGGAAAGTCGACATTGAGCCTACAGACTGCCATGAAGGCGGCCGGCAAGGTGCTGTACGTCTCCGGAGAGGAAAGCCCCGAGCAGGTGAGGCTCAGGGCAGATCGCCTCGGCACGCTCGGAAGCGAACTGCTTGTGCTTCCCGAGACCTCCACGGAAGGCATCGTCAAGGCCGTCAAGGCGCACGAGCCAGACCTGCTCTTCGTCGATTCCATCCAGACGTTGCACACGCCACGTGTCGAAAGCGCGCCCGGGTCCGTCGCCCAAGTCCGGGAGTCCACGGCCGAGCTCATCCTGGCCGCCAAGCCGCTGCAATTGCCGGTCGTGCTCATTGGCCACATCACCAAGGAAGGCGCCATCGCCGGTCCCAAGGTGCTGGAGCACATGGTGGATGTCGTGCTCACGTTTGAGGGCGATCGACACCACGCCTATCGGATCCTGCGCGCCGTCAAGAACCGCTTTGGCTCCACCCAGGAAATCGGCATCTTCGAGATGCGCGGAGACGGCCTGCACCCGGTGACGGACCCCTCCGGCGCCCTGGTCGGAAACGGGGAGGCCCGGCTCAGCGGAACGGCCCTCGCGGTCGCCATTGAAGGCGCCCGGCCCCTCACAGTGGAAATCCAGGCGCTCGTTAGCAGCGCGGTATACGGCACACCCCAGCGGTCCGCCACGGGCTACAACCTGCGCCGGCTCAACATGCTGCTTGCCGTGCTCGAAAAGCGCTGCGGATTCAAGCTCGGCGCCTCAGACGTCTTCCTCAACCTCGCCGGCGGCATCCGCCTCGAGGACCCGGGTGTGGACCTGGCCGTGGTCGGCGCCATCCTGAGCAGCACCCTCGATCTCACCTTGGACCCCCGCACCGCGATGTGCGGTGAAGTGGGCCTCACGGGCGAAGTCCGGCCAGTGGCCCGCCTCGAGCAGCGGATGGCGGAGGCCGCCAAAATGGGCATGGAAAGGCTGGTGATCAGCGGGCTCGGACAGAACCTGCCCGATCCCCCGAAAGGCCTGAGTCTGGTCAAGGTCAGCCGCGTCGGCGAGCTGCAGAAGGTGCTCTTCTGATCGAATGCCCTGATCCGGGCCTCAGTCCGCGCCGGCCACCACCACCACGAACTCCCCCTTGGGCGCGTGCGTCTCGAAATGCGCGTGCAGCTCCTGGGCCGTGCCGCGTCGGGTCTCCTCGAATTTCTTGCTGAGCTCACGGCTCACGCTGACCCGCCGGTCAGGCCCGCAGTGCTCGACCAATTCGGCCAGCAGCTTGACGATGCGGTGCGGGGATTCATAGAGCACCGTGGTTCGGGGCTCCTCGGCGAGGGCCTTCAAGCGCGTCTGCCGGCCCTTCTTGTGCGGCAGGAACCCTTCGTAGACAAACCGTTCACAAGGCAGGCCGCTCACCACAAGCGCCGGGACGAATGCGGTCGCTCCAGGAAGACACGTCACCTCCACTCCTGCTTCGACGCAGGCCCGAACCAGGAGGAAACCCGGGTCGCTGATGCCTGGTGTTCCCGCGTCGCTGCAGAGGCAAGCCGAAGCCCCGGCGAGGAGGGTGGACACGACCTCCTCCAGCACCTTGTGCTCGTTGTGCGCATGGAACGGCCTCAGGCGCGCCTCGACGCCCTTCAATCGCAAAAGCGACCCCGTGGTCCGCGTGTCCTCGGCGAGGACGAAATCGGCCACCTCAATGGCTTCCATGGCCCGGGGCGTGAAGTCTCCGAGGTTGCCAATCGGGGTCGGGACCACCGTCAGCATCAGGCGTACCGGCGTTGGAGCTTGTCCATGAAACGCGCCACCGTCGGATCGTCCTCATCCCATGTGCTCGAGTCCGGTACATGCTGGTTCAACCAAAGCAAGGCCAGCTGCATGTCTTCGGCGCCATCCAGCGCCTCCAACACGCGATCGAAGAGCATGGCATCGTCCTGGAACAGCACCTTGATGCACTCGTACTTCTCCACGAGGCTGAACGCCGTCCGCAGATCACTGATGGCCCGTTGCTCCATCTGCTCGGCCAAACTCGCGGGCGGTTCGGCGGACTCCGGCTCTTCTTCCACCGCCTCCACGTTGACCTCCTCGATGGCGGGCTCTGCCTGCTCCGGGGCCTCTTCTTCTTCCACGGCTGTTTCCTCGGTGTCCACAACGTCCTCCGTGGCTTCCGCGTCCACCTCGGGCACCTTCTCCGCTTCCATCGGGTCATCGGCCTCCAGCGCTTCCGTCACAGCCTCGGAGACAGCGTCCGACACCGGGTCCGCCGGGTCCTCCGTTTCGGGCTCCTCAGCTGGCGCTGGCTCCGGGATCGGGACTGGGGTCGGCGCGTCCGGTACCTCATCAAACAAGCCTGGGGTTCCTGCATTGCGGCGGGCTTCTGCCGCCTGTTCGGCCTGCTCGCGGCTGACTTCCTCAATGGCATCGATCAAGGACGTCTGGTAGGCTGCACCAATCCGGAACGGACGCACCGGCTGACGGTCCACCGTCTGCTCGTCCACGCCCCCTTCCGGTGCCTTTTTCCTCACCTCGTAGGCGAACTCATGCGCCTTGAACCGCAACAGAATCAGCCGGTCACACAGCTCGCGGGCATCCTCGACGAGGGGTGTCAGCTCCTCGGGCTCCAGTTCTCCCGCACGCAGCTTCACCAGCCCGGCGCTCAGGTCGCCCACCAAATCCTCCAAATTCTTGAATCCCGCCATCGTTCGGCCTTTGCAGTTTCCAGGTCGAAACTACCGGCAGGCCCCTCACCCTCGGCGGGGTCGCGCACCCGTCATCAACGCGGCACGGTGAATGCCAAGACCACCTCGTGGCCGCCACCCAGAACGCGGGCGAGGGCACCCATCGCCCAATTGCGGTTGTAGCTGAACGTGAGCTGGTTGTTGATCCGGATGCCGGCGCCGAAATGCGCCGCACCCGCCGTGCGGTAGCCCGCCATGACCCAGTGGTCTTCATTGCGGTCCACCCGCAGCGCGAGGGACGCCTCGGCGGGAATGGGCCGCAGGTGCTGGAACTGCACGATGGGCGTCCAACCGAACATGCCCTCTCCGAACCGGTAGGCCACCATGCCGCGCAGATGCGACTCGAGACGGGACTCGACGCCAGTGCCATCGTAGACGGGAAGGTTGCCGCCCAGCACCTGGCCCGCGGAGAAGCCCGCCTTGAGGCGGTCGCCCGTGATCCACACACCGGCGGTCGCGTCCGGAACGCCGACGCTGCGGTAAGTGTCGCCCAGCGCCGGATCGCCTTCCTGCTCGAATTCAATGCGGTTGCCGTCGATGGCGAACTGCGTCCATCCCAGGCCCAGGCCGAAGGACAGGCGAAGTGACTTCGTCCAGCGGGTGGTGTAGGCGAGACCGGCGTGCGCACCGGCCATTCGGGTGGGACCGGCCACATCGCTCCACACCCGGGCACCCCAGCCGATGGAGGAATTCCCGGTGGGGGACGTGAGGGCGAGCGCCGTGGTGCGCGGTGCCGAGGCGACGCCCGTCCACGGGCTGCGCTGCCAGATGCTCACGTGGATGACCGTGTCCGCGGCCGCTCCAGGGTGCGCGTCGAAGGGGTGGTCCAGCGGCAACGTCGTCACCGGAAGTTGCTGGGCTGCGGCATCCTGACCGAGCAGGGAAAGCAGCAACGTCAGCCCGAGAAGCCGGGGGAGGTGGAAATCGACCCGCATCATCGCATCAGGGTAATGGGTCCGGTCCACTCCGCCTGCATGGCAGGCTCATTGACCCGGATGTGATAGTAATAGGTGCCTACCGGGACGGGAATGCCGTTGAGCGTGCCGTCCCACACGCCATCGGTCGAGCCGAAGGTCAGGAGGACATCGCCCCACCGGTTGAAGAGCGTGATCTCGGCGCTGGGGTACTGGTCGAGTCCGCCGAGGTTCCAGCGGTCATTGATGCCGTCCCCGTTGGGCGTGAATCCGGAGGGAATGTCGAGTTCGAGGAGAACGTCGACGAACACCGTATCGGAGCCCGTGCACCCCTCGGCCGATGTGGCGGTCAGGATGAATTCCGTCCCGGCGAACAGCGCCTCGGTGGCGGTGGCCGCCAAGGTGGAGGACACCACGTCGAGCTCAGGCTCCCACGCGTACAACAGGTCAGGGTCCGTTTCTCCGCCGATGCCCGCCGTGCCACCCTCGGGGATGATCTGGTCGACTCCGGCGTCCGGCACGGGCAAGGCCCAACCGGTCACCTGGACAGAATCCATTCGGATGCACCCAAGCCGCGAAGCCGTGAACACCCACACCCCCTCTCCTTCCGGAACAGAGGCCACAGCAGGCGCCAAACCGGGGCCCGTTGTGCCGTCGGGCAAAGACCAACTCACGTCGGTCGCGCCCTCGGCGAGCGCCTCCAGACTCAAAGGCTGGCCTGCACACAGCGCCGTGTCCAGCGGGACCGTCAGCGTCACATCGCCCTCGGCCACAAGGGGAATCGAGGCAATGTCGCCCGTGCACCCTGCCCCATCGGTCACGGTCACAGCATAGTTTCCTTCTCCAATGCCCGTCAGGGCCTGACCCGTTCCGGCCGGGGTTCCGTCGACGGTCCACGCGATGTCGAACCCGGCTCCGCTCCCACCGCTGACGGTCACCGACAGGCCACCGTCAAGGTCTCCCGCGCAACTGGGTCGGTCGAGGCTGTCAAGGAGCACCACCACCGGAGGCGGGGCCCCCACGGACACGAGGAGCACCGCAGGGCATCCGGCTTCGTCCAACGCCGTGATTTCATACACCCCGGCAGCCAGGTCGGGGATGGAGTCCGTGGAAGGCAGGGCGCCGAAGGGCCCGACGAAAGTGAATTCGGCCTCGCCCACCGCGTTGACCGTCTCCAGCAGAATCAGTCCGTCCTCGCTGTTGGCGCACGTCGCCGAATCCACATCCGCGACCAGCACGAATTCACTGGCGGGTTCCACCACGAGCGAGTCCTCCACCGAACACCCGACGGAATCGGTCAATGTGAAGGGATACGTTCCGGGAACGAGGAAGGGAAGGAACAGGCTGTCCGCTGCGCCCTCCACGGTGATGTCATAGGGGGCCAATCCACCGGAGGGGGTGACCGTAGCCTCACCGACCAGGGCGCCACCACAGCTGGGCTGAATGAGCGCGATGTCCACCATGAGGTCCACCGATGCGGCCGCGATGCTCACCGTGTCCACGAGCGTGCAGCCGAGGGTATCGACGGCGGTGAACGCGTAGACGCCATCCGGCAAGGGACCCGTGCTGCCGGAGTTGCCCGACAGCGTGTCTCCCGATTCCGCCACGCCGGACCACGTCCAGTCCACCGGTGCGGCACCACCTGTCGCGATTGCCTCGACCTGTCCGCTGTCCCCGGAGCACAGGGGCTGCAACACCAAGCCATTCCACGACAAGGGGTCGGGCAACACCACCTCGACCTGGTCAGCGGTGGTGCACCCCGGTCCCAGGCTGGCGGTCCATCCATAGGTGCCTGCGGGCAAGCCGTTCCACGTCCAGACGCCCTC
>Ga0160423_10000927_pt1 | contig 24437 bp, 23 predicted proteins | sample CRUFie14St8metaG_FD_108191 | JGI IMG/M metagenome (GOLD analysis project Ga0160423, IMG submission 108191) | Marine microbial communities from the Costa Rica Dome - CRUD Field 142mm St8 metaG | ecosystem: Environmental > Aquatic > Marine > Oceanic > Photic zone | place: Costa Rica: the Eastern...
AGAACCGATCGTCGATGAGGCCAGAGTTCGAGCCCCAACAACAGCAAGAGCAGTAGCAAGCACAAATGAAACACCGACCGCCACAGCTGCCTGTTGGGTATAGCGACGGCGAAGTTCAGCCGATGCAGTCACGCTGATGCCCCTCCATTCCGATACATTGCCCTGGCCTCAATCTCGGCGAGCACCGGAGGAGTCACGAGAAAATCGAGTGGCCTGCCATCGTTCACCCGATCGCGGAGGTCACTGCTCGAAACCTCAAGATGCGGAATCTCTACTCGGTGCCAGTGCCCATTAGCCGGGTCTGGCAGAGCACTTTCGACGCCTGGTCGGTCAACGACAACCAACGTTGAGAGTTCAGAAACTCGCTCATGGCGATTCCATGTCAACAACCCATTGGCAGCATCCGCGCCAACAATGGTGAAAATTTCGAGTAACTCTTCCTTTGCGTGGAGGTATTCAAGAGTGTTTGCGGTGTAGGAGGGACCACCCAATTCCAGTTCTACCGAACCTGCTGTCAAACCTGAAATCCCATTAACGGCTGCCTCGACAAGTGCAAGACGGTCGGTCGCAGGCGATATTTCTCGTGTGCCCTGCTTCTGCCACGGGTCATTCGCGACCATGAGGAGAACTTCGTCGAGCTGCAACTCATGCAACACGTTCATGGCAACAACGAGGTGGCCAAGATGCGGGGGGTCGAACGTCCCACCAAACACTCCGACACGCCGCAGTTTTTTGGCTTGGACAGACATCATCTTTGAGCCTAGAAGCCCACTACCACCGTTTCGCGGTCTTCACTTCGTTGGTACTTGACAAGTGTGTTACAGTTGTCACTCGGCTGAATAACGTATTTCGTTCATGAGGCCCACGACATACCCCCCATCCATTTGCTCTCGTCATGTAAATGACATTCCTATGTCATTTCTCGGCCCCAAACAGATGGATCCAGCCTGATTTCACGGATTTCCATGTCATTGGTCTGGAAATGTAAACGAAATCTAAAAAGTTGGAAAAGCACATGAATGATTCAATTGGTCTCTACTTGAACGACATCGGCAAGGTCCCTTTGCTCACGGCAGAAGATGAGCGTGAACTGTCTCGTCTCATTGAAGAAGGCCGTGAAGCGCAGGAGAAGCTCGATGCCGGCAAGCGAAGCGCTGACCTTAAGGCGAAAGTCGCTAAAGCTGCTCACGCAAAAGACCGCTTTATCCGGTCGAACCTCCGCCTCGTCGTCTCGATTGCACGCCGCTACCCACTTCCCCAAGGTATGGATCTCCTCGATCTCATTCAAGAGGGAAACCTTGGCCTCGAGCATGCGGTTGACAAGTTCGACTGGCGTCGTGGATTCAAGTTCTCCACCTACGCAACCTTCTGGATCCGCCAGGCTATTGGCCGTGCACTCGATCAGAAGGCAAGCCTGATTCGCATCCCCGGTGACCGTTCAGCAAGCCTGCGCGCTGCGCTCCGACAGGCCTCTGGCGACGGCGAGACACTCGATCAAACAAACGCCGAGTTGCACCGCCTCACCACCCCGGTCAGCCTTGACAAGACCGTTGGTGACGACGGCGACGCAACACTCGGTGACCTGATGGCCAACGGTGATCCGACTCCCGAAGATGCCGTGATGGTTGGTGTTGAAAGCGATCTCCTCGGAGAGCTGCTCGGTACCCTTGAGCCTCGCGCCCGCTACGCCGTTGAAGCACGCTTTGGGCTTCTTGACGGAGAGCGTAAGAGTTTCCGCGAAGTCGGTGAAAGCCTCGGAGTCACCGCTGAAGCAGCTCGTCGTCTCGTGAGCCGCGCAGTTGCCGGACTTCGCGATGACGCCGGCGACATCCTCAGCGTCTGATATTCCTCGGCGCTAAGCGCCGCACTATTTGCGAGAAGCGGTCGGGGCGCCCGGCCGCTTTTTCGCGTCCAGGCTCAACTCAACCCGACACCGATAGCATTTTTTGCATGCCGCAACAGTGGAGCCCCTCGTCGTGGAAAGACCACCCGATAAAACAACAGCCTGCGTGGCCAGATGAGGCTGCCTACGACAACGCTCTCAAACACATTGCATCAATGCCACCACTCGTGTTTGCTGGCGAGGCGCGTTCACTTCAAGCCAACCTTGCAAAAGTCGCAGCAGGAAACGCATTCTTATTGCAAGCCGGCGACTGCGCCGAGAGCTTCGAAGAGTTCTCCGCCGACAACATTCGTGAGAAGTTGCGCGTCATTCTGCAAATGGCCGTTGTCCTCACCTATTCCATGGGAGTTCCGGTCGTCAAGGTTGGGCGTATCGCAGGCCAATTCGCAAAACCCCGCTCCTCTGATACCGAAATCGTCGGAGATCGTGAACTGCCATCATTCCGCGGCCACATCATCAACGATCCGACCACTACCGAAGCTGCACGAATTCCTAACCCTGAGCGACTCGTTCAGGCCTACCACCAATCAGCATCAACCTTGAATCTTGTTCGAGCATTCACGAAGGGTGGTTTCGCAGCCCTCGACCGGGTTCACGCATGGAACCAAGAGTTCGTCGCATCAAGTGAAGAGGGCCAGCGCTACGAGAACATGGCGACTGAGATCGATCGGGCACTTCGCTTCATGAGCGCTATCGGAATGGATATCGACACCAACAGCCACCTTCGCGAGGTCGATGTGTGGACAAGCCATGAAGCATTGCTGCTCGCTTACGAAGAGTCGCTCACGAGACGCGACTCGACGAGTGGCAACTGGTTCGACTGTTCTGCGCACATGTTGTGGATTGGTGAGCGCACTCGCGAACTCGACGGCGCGCATATCGAATTTCTCAGAGGCGTGAGCAACCCGATCGGCTGCAAAGTTGGTCCGACAATGACAGGCGATGAAGTCATTGCGCTTTGCGAGGCTCTCAACCCAGCAATGATTCCTGGCCGACTCACCCTGATAAGTCGGATGGGTGCCGACATCGTCGAAGACCGACTTCGCCCACTTTTACGTGCAGTGAAAGACGCAGGGCACCCAGTTGTCTGGGCCTGTGATCCAATGCACGGCAATACATTCACCGCCGAGAACGGACGAAAGACCCGACACCTTGACGCCTTGATCGCCGAGATTGAAGGCTTTGTGCGTGCCCACCGCGCCGAGGGAACATGGCCCGGCGGAATTCACGTCGAACTCACAGGTGACGATGTCACCGAGTGTCTCGGCGGAGTCGATGCCATCGCCGATAGTGATCTCGACGATCGGTATGAGACGATCTGTGACCCTCGTCTAAACGCCCGCCAGGGGCTCGAACTCGCATTCCGTACCGCAGAATCCATCAGAGATTCGCTCGACACGTCGAACTCCTGATCGTCATGGGCGCGCTGGACCGAGTCACCTCGTGGCCGGTACTCCATAGCGCTGCTGTCATCGTTCGGTCGTCTGACGAATCACCTCCAGCCACCTACTCAACGGTCGGAGAAACCGACCGGTCATTCCGACTTGCGTCGCTGACCAAAACCATCACCGGCCTTACCGCACTCATCGCATGCGAAGAAGGGTCACTCAGTCTCGACAACATTGTTGACCCGGCAATGTGTTCAGCCTCGATACATGAAAGAACAACACTTCGGCATCTGCTTGCTCACGCCAGCGGACTCCCCTTCGACGGATCCTCGCCGATCACCGCTCTCGGGCGGCGACGTATCTATTCAAATACCGGCATCGAAATGGTCGCGGAACTCATCACCGCGTCAACAGGCATTGCCTTCGGCGATTACCTGAACGAAGCGGTCATCGAACCTCTTGGCATGACATCGACCGAACTGCGCGGCTCGCCCGCCTTCGGTATCTGGTCAACGATTGACGATATGGCTCTGCTCCTCTCCGAGTACCTCCAACCGTCGCTCATCAGCCCTGAGACTCACGCAGACTTCATCACCGAGCAGTTCGCAGGCATTGCCGGAACGATCCCGGGGCTCGGAAGGTTCGACCCCTGCCCTTGGGGTCTTGGTGTCGAACTTCGTGGCGCAAAAGATCCGCACTGGACTGGCAGACAGAATGCGCCATCAACATTCGGCCATTTCGGCGGTGCCGGCACGATGATGTGGGTCGATCCGAGCATTCGCACCGGTCTGGTTGCTCTCACCAACCGGTCATTCGACGAATGGAGTGAACAAGCGATATCTCTATGGTCGGAAGTTTCTGACGCCACAATCGAAGAACTCCGCACCTTTAAGGCCGTGTCATGACGACCATCGGACCGATCATATTTCGCTCTGGCGACCGCATCTGCTGGAAGTCGACAGGCGACGACGGTCTTCCGGTCCGTAAATACGGTTTTGTGAATGGCCGTCCGCACAATAACGGTCGAGTTGTCGTCATGTTCGATGGTGACCTCAAAGGAGAGACCATCGTCGCAACGACCGAACTCCAACCGGTCAGCATCATGACCATCGACCTCATCATCGATGATCGTGAGTTGCTCAACGACCCAACACTTCGACAAGCCCTCGTTGGCCTCTGGGAATCTGAAGTCGATCTTGCGGGACTCGTGGTCGAAGACATCGTTCACCTCGGAACTGGTGTCCGCGATGTCACCGGTCACGGATACGCCCTCGCCGAACTCCACTCCGCCGGTGAGCTCTATGTGCTTCGGGCGGTCACCGACAACGACTACATCATCGTCAGCGCCGACATTCCTCGGCGCTTTGAACGACAACGCCGCTGACCATTCGGTCAGCGGCGTTGCATTGCGATATCGAGAAAAGTTGGAGCGTCAGGAGAGACGCTCGACGACCATGGCCATACCTTGGCCACCACCGACGCACATGGTTTCAAGACCATACTGCTTGTCGGTCGCCTGAAGTCCGTGAATCAGCGTCGTCATGATGCGAGCACCGGTCATTCCAAACGGGTGGCCGACTGCGATCGCTCCACCGTGCACGTTTAACTTGTCGTGCGGAATTCCAAGGTGCTTGGCTGACGGCACCACCTGAGCGGCAAAGGCCTCGTTGATTTCAACAAGGTCAATATCGTCAATCGACATCCCGGCGCGGCCAAGAGCTTGACGGCTTGCCTCAATCGGGCCGAGACCCATGATCTCAGGGTTGAGCCCCGAGACTCCTGACGACACGATGCGTGCGAGCGGCGTGAGCCCAAGCTCTGCGGCCTTACGGTCGCTCATCACCATCACTGCGGCTGCACCGTCATTCAATGGGCACGAGTTACCGGCGGTGATCTCACCGTCTGGCCGGAACACAGGCTTCAGACCAGCGAGACCTTCAGCGGTGGTTCCGGCGCGAGGTCCGTCATCGGAAGAAACCACAGTTCCATCGGGAAGTGTGACCGGAGTGATTTCATCTGCCCAGAAACCATTCTCGACATTTGCAACTGCACGCTGCTGTGAGAGAGCCGCGAATTCGTCCATTTCTTGACGGCTGACGTTCTCGACCTCTCGCACATTTTCTGCTGTCTGGCCCATGGCGATGTACATATCAGGGAGGCCCGAGGGGGGGCTCCACGCGCCTTGGCCACCACCGGCCCGCGATGCAGTGCGCTCGCCGGCTGTCGAGAACACGCTATTTGGTGCGGTATCGCTGGCGCCTGCGGCATAACGACTCACCGTCTCTACACCTGCCGCAATAAAGCAATCTCCTTCGCCGGCCTTAATGGCGTGGGCAGCCATGCGAATGGTCTGCAACGATGATGAGCAGTAGCGGTTGACCGTGACACCGGGAGCTTCATCAAGTCCGGCAAGAACCGCAGTCACGCGGGCAACATTAAACCCCGCCTCTCCCGCAGGTTGCCCACAACCCATGATGAGGTCTTCAACGTCAGACGCCGAGACGCTAGGTACTTTCGCCATCAGCGCCTTCACGATCTGCGCCGAAAGGTCATCGGGGCGAATCGAAACGAGCGAGCCTTTTGCGGCACGGCCAATCGGGCTTCGGGCGGTTGCGACAATTACTGCTTCAGTCATGCCGTCACCTTAGTGATCAATACCCTTCTTCAGTACAATCGCAGCCAAGTGGCCGATCAGCAAACGGTCATCTTGCCGATGTTGGAGTTAGCGGGTGTCCACCACAGTGAACGCCTCGGCGAAAGAATCTTCACCGAAGCCTGCAACTTGAGCCGTCTCCGCGTTCCATTCCCGAACTCGGTCCATCATCCCAGATGGGTCACGGTGTTGGCTTTCGTGGCATAACAATGCAGAAATTTTCCGTTCTATCTGCGGAGTGATCTCAACGAATTCGTCGGGCTCCGGGTGACCCATAACCCATATTTCGTCGACAGCCCACGGCTCCAATCCGTCGGTGATGAGATCGGTGAAGGCGTATGGATTTCGAGCATCTGGGTACACCGCAGCGATCGCTGATTGAGCAACAGCAATGTGGTCGGGATGGCTCGCATAAATCCTGCGAAGGTTGAGTGCTGGAGACTGAGTGAGCACTATCTGGGGTCGATATTCACGAATGACCCGCGAAAGATCATGTCGAAGTTCGAGCCCTGATTCGACCTCTCCGTCCATCCAACCGAGGAACACAAGGTCAGAAACCCCAACCTTGCTCGCTGCCTTGGTTTGCTCCTCCCGCCGAATCGATGCCATTTTCCGGCGGGGTATCGAATCGTCAAAACCACCGGCTTGACCGTCGGTCACGATGCAATATGTGACCGTCGCACCGCAGTCGGTGAGGTTGGCGATGGTCCCTGCAGCGCCAAAGTCGACATCGTCAGGGTGAGCGGTAATAACTAACGCACGTTCGATCTCATCGAGGCTGAGCACGTCCCACAGACTAGAACCGATCTACGCTCCCGCCATGGACGAGGTCACCTTTCAGTTACCGGCAGGACTGCCCGACATTTCACAGATGCAGTTCTGGACCGGGCCCCGATCGGAGCGTCTTGATGCATTCCGGGTCCTTCGTGATTGGCCAGGCCTTCCGAAGTATCCCGAACGTTTCCTCGAGGGTTCGCCATTTCCTCCGGGGCCCGGCTACTTCGCGGTCACTCGTCATGAAGATGTCTGGGCGGCAAGCCGTAATCCAGACCTGTTCTGCTCCGGGCTTGGCTCAAATATCACTGACCTGCCCCAAGAACTTAATGAGTTTTATGGGTCGATGATCAACATGGATGACCCGAAGCACTTTCGGCTCCGGTCGATCGTGTCGAAGGGTTTCACTCCGCGGCACGTCACCGATCTTGAAGACATCATCAGAGCGAAAGCAATAGAAATCATTGAACGAATGGTTGCTACAAACCCAAACGGCGCTGCCGATTTCGTAGAGCAATTCGCCGGACCCCTTCCCCTCGAAATCATTTGTTCAATGATGGGCATTCCAGAATCTGACTACGCATCAATCTTCGAATGGACAAACACCATCCTTGGAGCAAGCGACCCTGAGTTTGGTGGAACCTACGAGCGACTCATGAAGGTCTCGCTTGAGATCTTTGCGTATGCCCAAGAACTCGGTGAGCGCAGCCGCGCCAACCCTAGTGACGACATCACTTCAGCGTTGATGGCTGCGGAAGTTGATGGTGACCGACTTAGCCCTCAGGAGTTTGGGTCGTTTTTTATTCTTCTAGTCGTCGCCGGCAACGAAACGACCAGAAACGCTCTTACCCACGGCCTGCACGCCCTGACTCACAACCCTGACCAGCGCGACCTCTGGTTTGGTGATTTCGATACCTATGCGAAGACTGCGGTAGAAGAGATCGTCCGGTATGCGACGCCGGTCATCCATTTTCGTCGCACGGTGACCGCAGACACCGAACTTGGAGGTGAACGACTCTCGGCCGGCGACAAAGTGGTCTTGTTCTATTCGAGCGCCAACCGCGATGAACGGGTGTTTGATGAGCCTGACCAGTTCAACGTTGCTCGCCCTACGCAACCCACGCAGGTCGGCTTCGGCGCCGGCGGTCCACATTTCTGCCTCGGTGCGAACCTCGCCCGCCGAGAACTTGTTGTTGCGTTCGAGGAACTCCAGCGGCGTCTTCCACTCCTTCGCAGTATCGCTGAACCCGACTACCTTCAGAGCAACTTCATCAACGGAATCAAACGGCTCCCCTGCACATGGAATTAGACGGCAACACCACAGGCACCGCACTTACCCACCCCATCCGAATTCGGTGGGTAGATGCACTCACCACCGCTGGGTGGTGCTTGTGGCTTGCGTATCTCGCCCTCGTCGCAATTGAACTTCGGCGCGCGTTCGCCATTACCACCTCACGTTTTGAAGACGGAGTCTGGGGCCAACGAGTCGAAACCATCTCGTTCGTTGCCATTCCACAGAACAGCATCGTGCTCCTCATCGGGGCGCTCTGCGTTGCACTCGCAAGCATCATGTGGATGAGTATCCACCCGGACGATCAGCCACCGCGTCGCTCCCTCCAACGTCTTGCCACCATGATCGGTGGCATCTCAATCGTCGTCATCGGACTCGCCTTGATTGGCATCGCGGGAATCCCGTTTCGCTACGCCGATCCGCTCGCTGACCTCGGTGCACTTGTTGGCCGCGTTGCGGGCATCACAGTTGCCGCAGCGTCTCTCAGACTCACTCGGCTTGCCGCCGACAGCTAATCGCGTTCACATGCCGAGATCGCCGGCAATGAAGTGGCGGCGGCACAAGAGTTCGTACCGAACCACGTCGCCAAACATTTTTTGTTCGCCCGGGGCCACCGTGTCACCGACCACAACGGTCTCACCCTCGTACACGATGAAATCGTTCACCACTCGGGCGTTGTGGGTGGCACGACTTCCGCACCAGCAGCGCGCCTCAACTTGCAGAGGCACCCGTTCATCGGCGACTTCGAGCATTCGTTTCGTTCCATCGAACAACAAGCCTCGGAAATCGGTGATGAGGCCAAAGGCATACACATCGACCTCCATCTCATCAACAATCCTCGCCAATTGGTCAACTTGTTCAACGGTGTAGAACTGAACCTCATCACAGACCAAGTAGTGCAGTGGCCACTGTTTGAGTGCGAGATCGTGAATGTTGAGCTCCGGAGACACGTGAATGGCAGGAGCCGATACTCCAAGCCGGCTCGAGACCTGCTGGCCTTCGCGATCAAGACATGTCAGCAGCAATCCGTACAGTTCGCGGGTTGCGAGGTTGTGATGGATCTGCAAAGCCAGGGTGCTTTTCCCCGAACCCATCGTCCCAAAGCTGAAGCGCAACGTCCCCATCGCTTCGAAGACTAGTGGTCACGTGTGGCAATCAAACCACGGTGAAGGCGAGACAAAATTCCACGGTCAGCGGCTCGTATCGCTGACCGTCCGTGTCTCACGGGCAGACAGGCCTCATATCATTTGCTAAGAACTCATCGCCCCGTGCCGCTGAAGTAGTTGCGCGCCGGCTCCGAACAGCCAGCAGCTTCCGAGCGCAGTTACGAACGCAATACCGGCGAGAATTGGCACAAACGAGTCAACCGCCTTGTTTATGGTGCTCACGAGAAGTGGATTCATCATTCCCACATACGCCACTGCGTAAAACGACCCGGTTAGTGCTCCCCTGTCCTCGGGCAGACAAATGATGTCAACGAAACGCAGCCCTGACGTCATCGCAAAACCTGATGCCGACCCCATCAACACTGCTGAGACAAAGACCAACCCCCATGTATCGGTTGCAAATGCGATGGCCCCCATGGTGGTTCCAGCTGCTCCGCATGCAAGGGCGAGGGGAGCTCCTCGATAAGGGCCGATACGGCCAACGAGTGTTTGGGCAGGGAAAGTCGACCATGTCACCACGAACCCGAGCACGCCTGAGATCAACACTGCGATTCCAGGCATCGCTGGCTTCAACAACACTGGAAAAAGGCCGAACACGAGCGATGGCATGCCAAATACGCCGAATGCGGTCGGGGCTACCACCACCGCAAAATCACGTCCGGTTCCCTTCGGCATACCGAGATTTGGTCGAATTTTCCTCGTTGAGTCGCGCATCACGGTTTCTGGAGCTCCCCTGATCAGCCACATCCCGGACACAACCAGCGCCAAGTGAATCAGATAAGGAATCACTAATGGTGCCGAACTCCACTGCCCAGCTACTCCTGCAATTAGGGGCCCCGTACCGAAACTTGCGAACATCACAGCTGCGATCTGTCGCGATGTCAACATCGGGTTACTGCTTCCGACCTCCTGAGTCCAAGCGCTCCCAACAACAAACACGATCCCTGAGACGACCCCGAGTAGGAACCTTCCCAGATACAACATGCCCACCGTGCTGCCTCCGAACAGCATCACGAGGCTTGCAACTCCGGACAGCACCACCCCTGGAACAATCACCACTCGTCGCCCTAGAACATCAGATGCGGGCCCTGAAAAGACAAGCGCAGGAGCGAGACCGATTGGGTAAATCGCGAACAACGCAGTAAGAGTCCACGTGCTTAACTCAAGGCGGTCTTCGTAAATGAGAAACAGTGGCGTTGCAACATTTGCTCCAAAACCAACCGCAAACAGCGTGAACAAAATCCGGAACTTCGCTGACGGCACACGTCGAACCTAGACCCGCCACCTTCGGCGGCTTGCACTGGAGTAAATTCATCACCCGCCCAGGTTGAAGAACCGGCGACACCCCGCAACATGGTGATCATCAACGCTCAAGCACAGGTGCCTGGCGCTCTGGCCATCGTCACCTCCTTCGGCATTGCCATCGTTGTTTCAGCGGAGCCGACAGATGATGCAGAACATGTTGCTATCCCAGTGCCACCGGTCATCGACCACACGACTAATGACCAGCAGGAACACTCTTTACGGCCTCAAGTCTGCAACGAAGCCCAACTCGAAATCGGCGAGGGCGGCACCGGCCTCATCAATCAGTAACGGCAGCTGCCCGCTCTTGATAAAACTCGTCAAGCTTTCGTTCACCGTCGCCACCAAAGAGCAACTGCGAAATTTCGGCGAGTCCATCGGAGCCAACAAACTCATCATCTGCGACGACGAGGTCAATCTTTGAGCGACGGCGCATGAAGTCGTCAAGCTTCACGATCATCTCGTGATCAGCGGCATTATGGAGTTCAACTCGCAGGTAATCGGCCGACTCCATCACGTCTGTTGCCATCGAAGAATCATCGCGGATGTGTTCGAGCATGTCGAATGCCCGCCGGCCGTAGCGGCGCCACAGTCGGACCGACAGCGGCTCTGTATCAGGCTTCGACCGCATTTCATCGAGATGCATGAGGTGCGCCTGACGGAGGAACTCTGTCCTGCTCGCAGAATCGGGTTCCCCGTACCAATTTTGTTGGTCGGCCTCAAGACGCACACCTAAAGACTCAATTTCAGAGCCAACTTCAGCTCCCACGTTGAGACAATCGGTAAGTTTCCCACCAAATACAGTGACCACTGACTGCTGCGCGTCGCACTCCACTTCGTGACGGCGACTGAGCGAGGTCCACTCTTTTGATCGCCAGTCTTCGGATCCTTCGCCTTCGGCTTTCACTACAAGCGGACGCACACCACTGCGCTCCGCGATGACATCTGAGGCCTTCAACGGCTTCTCAAGGTTCATTCGGGCGTTGATTTGTTCGAGCAGGAAATTCCGATCTTCCTCGGTTACAGCAGTGTGGGGATCGTCTACACGCGTGTCTGTCGTGCCGATGACCGACCTGCGCCCCATTGGAATCACGTAAAACAATCGCTGACTATCATCGAAGAACGCAAGCACACGGTCATGATCGGTCGTCGTGAGCCGGGGCACGACGAGATGAATACCCTTGGAATACACGATGCGATGCGTGGTCGTCGTTCCCAATACTTCGTTGAGCGCATCGACAAACGGACCAGCTGCATTCACCAGCGTTTTCGCCGAGGCAGTCATCTCATCACCAGTGACTACATCACGTAGTGATACGTGCCACCAATCGTTGCGTCGTTCAGCATGAACAAGTTCAACGTAATTTGTCGTCACTGCTCCGGCTTCAAAGGCCGAGCGAATGAAAGAGAAGACGAAGCGTGAATCGTTATCGATTAGATACGCGTCTTGATACTGAATCGCGCCCCGTGCAGTTGTGGTTGAAATCGCAGGTTCGGCCTGTGCCAACCGGCGCCGCGAAAATACTTTCGGAGGTTTGGTGGCGAACCTCCCAATTGCCCAGTAGACGGTTGCACCAATGCCCGCAAACCACGGCCGGTATGGCGCAGTTTTGTCGAGGGTTGCAAGGAACCCGATTTCACGAACATTGTCGGGGTACGACTTCATCAATTCGTTTCGCGATCGGCACAGTCCGTAGACAAGGCCAAGTTCGTAGTTTTCAAGATATTTGAAACCACCCCAGACCAAGTTGGATGATTCTTGAGAGGTGAAAGCGCCGAAGTCACCTCGATCGACAAGTGCTACCGAAGCCCCACGACCTGCGAGCGCAGCAGCGGAGACTGCGCCGTTGATGCCTCCACCAATAACCAGTACGTCGAAGTCACCGCCATCGAGACGTCGGAGATTTTCTGATCGCTGCGCCACCCCTATAGCGTTCCACGCATACTGCCCGAACCCAACACCGAGCCCATCCGATTCGACACAGACTTACCGAGGCAAGTAACGATGAGGTCGTGACAGACCTCTCACTTCTCGACGGGCTCGCAACTACACGGGCGATTCGCCGTTACACCACCGAGTCGATTCCCGAAGAAGATCTCAACAAGATGCTCTTTTTGGCGACGAGAGCGCCCTCTGGTTCGAATCGTCAGCCATTCAGATTCATGGTGTTTACCAACAGTGAGCGATCACAGCATGTCAAGCAACTCATTGCTCAGGGTGCCCAATCGCTGTGGAATGCGAAGCGATCTGATGACAGATACGACCAAGGTTCGGGCATCGAGGACGATTCGCCAAAAGCCCGGATGGCACGAACAATGCAGCATTACGTTGATCATTTTGCCGATGTGCCGGTGCTTGTTCTCGCTTGCCTTATCCGCTACCGCGAACCATCGCCAACCGAAGGAGCATCTGTGTACCCGGCATGTCAGAACCTGTTACTCGCCGCTCGAGCACTTGGCTATGGAGGGGTCCTCACTGGATTTCAAGGATTTGTTGAAGACGAACTCCGTACCTACCTTGAGATCCCAGAAGAGGTCGCACTCGCCGCAACCATCACCCTGGGAGTTCCAGCCGGCTCACACGGCCCTGTGCGACGTAGACCCCTCTCGAACCTCGTCTTTGCCGACAGGTGGGATGAGGCCGCACCATGGGCTCACGATCCGCCAGGAACTGCCGTTTTGCAGAGCCGCTTCGGACCTGCGTAACGATTCAGACGAAAAACGCTCTGGTGAACGAGCACGAACTTGATTCTTATCCCGCAAGACCGGTGATGAAGACCTCGGTGCTATCTGGTGCTACTCCGACCGCTTGCGAGCTCAGCACTGGAATCTCTTGCAATTTTCCTCCTCGCCACGACACCAAGGCAGCGATCACCGACCAAAGGACGGTACTGAGCGAGAACAGCAGTTGTAGGCTCGAAAGGTCACAGCAACAATGTCGAGACCTCTCGCGCCCAGCAATTGTGCCGGAGGATCACCCGAGGTCAACTGCGCGGTACGTCTTTCCAAGGTCGATCGCGGTCGACACGCACATCACCAGGCAAGCCAAGAACTCGTTCTCCAAGAATGTTTCTCATGATCTCGGCAGTGCCACCTTCGATCGTGTTTGCTCGACTCCGCAAGAACGCAACCCGAGAAATCGAAGCAAGGCCAGAGCCTTCGCCACCAGAGGCATAGTCGTCGTACAGCAGAGCTTGGGGGCCAAGCAAGTCCATGCAGAACTCGTACACCCGTTTGTTGTGCTCTGCACCCGCCATTTTGCCGATCGAGCCTTCGGGCCCTGGGCTCCCCATCCTGCGGTTTGCCGCAGCGCGGAGGTTGTTGAGGCGAATTGCTTCGGACTCACACCACAGCTCCATCAAACGATTGCGATAGAAGGGCTTTTGAGCATCGTCAAGCTCGTTGAACAATTCGACTGCGTGAGCGATCGGGCCGGCACCACGCGGAGGTGTTGAGCCGCCGATGGCAGTTCGCTCGTTCATGAGCGTCGTCAAACTCACCCTCCAGCCTTCACCGGGGCTGCCAAGCATCTCTGCGGCCGGCACGCGCACATCGGTGAAGTAGACCTCATTGAATTCGGCACCGCCAGTCATCTGCCGCAACGGACGAACCTCAACTCCGGGAGCGTGCATATCTACAACGAAAGCAGTGATGCCGCTGTGCTTCGCCGCAGTTGGGTCAGTTCGAACAATGACGAGCCCCCACTTTGCGATATGAGCGAGAGAGGTCCATACCTTTTGGCCGTTCAAGATCCACTCTTCGCCGTCTTGCACCGCAGTCATCGACAAACCTGCCACATCTGAACCTGCCCCCGGTTCTGAGAACAACTGACACCACATCTCGTTTGCAGTGAAAAGAGGCTTCAAGTAACGGGAGCGTTGATCATCGCTCCCCCACTCGACGACAGTCGGGCCGCACATGCCGTAACCCATAGGGTTCAGGAAAAACGGATTTGCAGCTCCGGCCGTAAAAAGACGGCTATTGATATGCGTTTGATGCTTGGGTGAAAGCCCGAGACCGCCGTGGCCTGTTGGGAAGTGCACCCAGGCAAGACCTCGATCAAATTGGGCTCCGAGGAACTCGGGCATCGGTGTTTCCGGCAGAGGACATTCCGCCAATAGTTCATCGATAAGTGCATCAATGTGTGCGAGTTCGTCGGTTGCAGACATGGTTCTAAATTATGCGAAGACGAGGATCGTCACCCCATCCGACGCCTTGTGCAGTGTGACAAAAAATTGATTGAGGGTCGTGCACTGCACGCCCCTCAATCATGAGGTATCGGTATGTGAACTGTCAGCTGCAACCAGAGGTGCTGCCACATGATGGACATGCATGACATGAGCCCGCACGCACCATGTGAACCCCGCATTGCATGCACATTGGAGCGTCACTTGGTGGGTTGATAACACCCCGGGCTGGTGTGTTGTCCTCCACGGTTGGCGCAATCGCTCCAGATTCGAGGCCCGCGACCAATTCGTCAACTGATGGCACCGACTTCGGGTCGGCGACCATTTCGGAGCCGCTGGATGACTCAACAGCCATTTCTTCCACACCTGGCAGAGTTGGCTGCGTGCGCTCGGCAACCGTAAAGATACCGAGTTCGGCCCGCTCGTCGTATGACATGTACTCAAGGGCGAGACGACGGAAGAGATAGTCCATGATGGAACCAGCGAAACGAACGTCTGGATCATCGGTCATACCGGCTGGTTCAAACTTCATGTTGGTGAACGCCTCAACGTACGCTCGCAACGGAACTCCGTACTGCAAGCCGTAGCTGACCGATTTGGCGAAGGCGTCCATGATGCCAGCAAGTGTTGAACCTTGCTTCGACACGGTAAGGAAGATCTCGCCTGGCTGGCCATACGCATACTCACCTACCGTTGCGAAGCCCTTGCAATCAGCAACACGGAACTCGAACGTCTTTGAGGTGCGAGTGCGAGGCAACTTCTGACGGACAGGACGATGAGCGATGTTCTCGACAACGTTGTCGGCAATCGATGCTGCTTCAGCAACCGCATCGTCAGCAGAATCGTCATCTTTCTTCGCTGTTGACAATGGCTGAGCAACTTTGCAGTTATCGCGGTAAATCGCAACGGCCTTGAGGCCGAGTTCCCATGAGAGAAGGTGCAACGCCTCGATGTCTTCGACCGATGCCTCTTCTGGCATGTTGACAGTCTTCGAGATCGCTCCAGACAGGAACGGCTGCACTGCACCCATCATGCGAACATGGCCCTCATAGTGGATGGTGTTGTCGCCCATTGAGCAGGCGAACACTGCCACATGGTCAGCCGAGAGGTGCGGCGCACCGAGAATCGACTTGTTCTCGTCGATATACGCAATGATGTCGTCAACTTGTTGTGTGGTGTAGCCAAGACGGCTGAGCGCCCGCGGAATCGTCTGATTGACGATCTGCATCGTTCCGCCACCGACCAGTTTCTTCATCTTGACGAGTCCGAGGTCTGGCTCGATGCCGGTGGTGTCACAGTCCATCATGAGACCGATCGTGCCGGTGGGTGCGAGCACTGTCGCTTGAGAGTTACGGACACCGTTGAGGGCTCCGTCGCGCACTGCTGCTTCCCAAGAGGCTTGTCCTGCAGCAACGAGATCGTTGGGAACAACCTCTGTCATCTCAATTTCGTAACTTGCGTCACGATGCATGCCGAGCACTCGGTTCATGTGCTCTGCATTTTCGGCATAACCCTCAAACGCTCCGAGACGGGCCGCTGTGCGAGCACTTGTCGCGTAAGCATGGCCGGTCATGAGCGAGGTAAGAGCAGCAGCCCATGCACGGCCTTCTGGTGAGTCGTAGGCGTAGCCAAGAGCCATCAACAATGCCCCGAGGTTTGCGTAGCCAAGACCAAGCTGACGGAACCGATGGCTGTTCTCAGCGATCGGCTTGGTCGGGTAATCAGCCCGCCCGACGAGGATTTCTTGGGCAGTGAAGACCACTTCGACAGTGTGCTGATAGGCATCGACATCGAAGGTGCCATCTGCATCGAGGTACTTCAAGAGGTTGATCGATGCAAGGTTGCACGCTGAGTTATCAATGTGCATGTACTCCGAGCAGGGGTTCGACCCATTGATACGGTCGGTTGTTGCTGCTGTATGCCAACGGTTGATAGTGGTATCGAACTGGAGACCCGGGTCAGCGCATTCCCACGCAGCTTCTGCAATTTGACGCCACATATCGCGGGCTTTCATCGTCTTGATGACTTGCCCTGTCACCACTCCTACGAGGCTCCAGTCGGCATCTTCAACAACTGCCTGCATGAATTCGTCGGAAACGCGAACTGAGTTGTTCGCGTTTTGGTACTGGATCGAGAATGAATCGGCACCGTCGAGGTCCATATCGAAGCCTGCATCGCGAAGGACGCGTGCCTTGCGCTCTTCTTTGACCTTGCACCAAATGAACTCTTCGACGTCGGGGTGCTCGACATTAAGGATTGCCATTTTGGCTGCACGGCGGGTTTTGCCACCAGACTTAATTGTTCCGGCAGATGCGTCGGCGCCTCGCATGAAGCTCACCGGACCTGAGGCGGTGCCGCCACCTTCCAACAGCTCGGCGCTTGAACGAATCTTTGACAGGTTGACACCTGAGCCCGAACCACCTTTAAATATGACACCCTCTTCTCGATACCAGTTGAGAATGGAGTTCATCGTGTCGTCAACTGACAAGATGAAACACGCGCTTGCCTGCTGGGGTACCCCAGGGACGCCAATGTTGAACCAAACGGGGCTGTTAAACGCTGCTCGCTGCGTGACGAGGATGTAGCGAAGTTCGTCCGCGAATGCAGCTTCTTCGGCATCATCTGCGAAGTATCCACCCTCTCGGCCCCAGGTAGTGATGGTGCGAACGACTCGCTCGATGACTTGACGGAGCGATGTTTCGCGTTCGGGTGTGCCGAGCGTTCCTCTGAAGTACTTCTGCGCAACGATGTTTGTTGCGTTGACTGACCATGTGTCTGGGAAGTCGACGTCGAGTTGCTCGAAGGCAACGCTGCCGTCTTTCCAGTTGGTGATGCGTGCGTCGCGTCGCTCCCACACCACTTCGTCGTAAGGGTTTACTCCTGGGGAAGTAAACAATCGAGAAATGCCAATAGTGCCATCAGGGGCTGCGAGTTCGGTGGTGTTCTCTGATGCCAATGACATGTTTTGCTCCTTGCGTTTCCTTAAACATTTCCGCCCACCCGTTGACTTTGGGGATAGGACTACCGCCATGTCTGCGGTATGGGCTTTCCCCTATCGCTGGAAATCGATCCTGATTTCCAAACACAAGATCTTGGGTAACACTGACTTTTCAATTGACCGCTGACACAACTGGTTGTGTTGAGGGCGGTTTGCAATTACACCATTGTAGTTAGGCCCGTGTCAACGACCGCTCAAAGAAAGTCGAAAAATCTGGACGTATTCACCGATGTTGAACTCAGTACCGGTGCGCAGGTTCAGGGATTTTGACCCCAGATCAGAGAACCTCATGACCCCCCGACATAGCCCTCCGCGCACCGGTACTGCGAACTGACCTCACCCTAAATACGAAGCCCTGTGGAACGAAAGTGGACAACTAAGAAATTCTGTGGATGAAGTAAAAACTTTTGGGGACAGTGTGGGGATGACCGGTCTCTTCGCTCAATCGAATGCCATGCTAGAGACGTGTACAACGCGTTGACTCCTCTCACCGATGAACAAGTTGCGACGCTGTACCAGCACCCACGACAGAAGCTGAGCAACGGGCGCGCTCCAATCGAGCTCTGCATGGTTGCATCGCTTGACGGATCAATCTCTCTCGACGGACTCTCGGGTGGCCTTTCAAACACCGCTGACCGAAAGGTGCTCTCCACACTTCGAGTTGCGTCTGGCTGTGTGCTTGTCGCTGCCGGCACGGTTCGAAGCGAAGGATATGGAACTCCCGTAAGCCCCGACCTCACCGTTGCCGTAGTCACGAACTCAGGTTCACTCGACTGGGACAGCCCGCTATTTCAGTCTGGTCAAGCCGTGGTAATCACCCATCGGTCAGCCTCTCTTCCCAACAAAATTCGGTCGATACGCGCTGGCGAGACGTCCGTCGACCTCATTGACGCGATCGATCAACTCCAAGCTCTGGTACCGAACGACGGCTATGTTCAACTCGAAGGAGGCCCAACGTTGAACGCGTCTCTGCATCAACTCGACCTCATCGATGCGATCAACCTCACGGTCTCCCCTCAAATCATCGGGGGCGCCGGTCAACGAATGATTGAGTCAACGGATGAGCACGCCTATCGGTTCAAGCTGCAGCACGCCGTCACCGACGGAGACTGTCTTTTTACGAGATGGCTTCGGCGGTCTGAGGCTGCTTTGTAAGGAGTTCGATTTCCCGATGGAAATCTGCCGCTCCATCAAACTCTTTATACACCGACGCAAACCGAAGGTACGCAACTTCATCGACCACACGAAGTTGCTCGAGCACCGCAACACCTATTTGAGTAGCCGGGATGACCGAGCCAGACACCCTGACCGCCTCTTCAACGTCGCTAGCCATCGTTGCGATGGCATCGTCGTCGATATTTCTTCCCTTTGCAGCTGCGGCGATTCCGCTTTCAACCTTCGATCGGTCAAACGATTCTTGACGACCGCATGACTTCACAACTGTCAGAGGTACTTCCTCACTTCGTTCAAATGTCGTGAAGCGATGCCCGCAGCCACTGCAATGACGTCGACGCCGAATTGACGAGCCGTTTTCAGCCATACGTGAGTCAGCGACCCGCGTATCATCTGTGTTGCAAGTAGGGCAACGCACGCCCACACAGTAGTCGTAGGCCGTCACCGATGTGGGGCAAATGGCCAAATGTGTTGGGCTCTCACGATTTTGTCTGCAGGACACAAAATCGATACCGGGGCTTACGGTGGATAGCCATCAGCCGGGGGAAAGGCGTTCGGGTGCTCGTCAGGGAAGGACGACTGCCTGGCCAACCTGAATCGATGGGCCGCCGTTCAACGTGATGAGTCGATCTAAGTATCGGTCGAGGTCGATATCACCGTGATGGACCCGCGCAATGGCCCACAACGTGTCGCCTGGCTGGGCGGTAACGGTTGAGCGAACGGGTGCTGCACCAGAGACTGCGGCGGAGGCGGTCACACCGCTTGCGCCGGCCAGCACCTCGTTCACTGCGAGCCCAGCGGAAATCGTCATGAACGCAAGGATTCCACCAACAACGAGGCGACGGCGACGGTACGTCGCTGCCGTCGGCCGCCGAACCGGTAGCGCCATCTGGGCGGTGTGGCGGCGAACCGAGAGATCGGATGTTGAAACTGCGTATGTACTCATGTCGTATCTCCTCGTAACCGTCGAACTCTCGACACAACACACCGTAAGGAAGGGGTGTGACAGCGAGTTCATATGTCAACTCAGTGTCCGTATGGCCCTCATAGCGAACACTTGTTCGAGCACAGTGTATACGAACGTTTGTTCGTGTCAACCTCTAAAGCAAACATTTGTTCGACGAACAAGTGTTTGACTACGTGATCGAACGCCTGTACGATGAAGCCATGACTGGAAAAGGCATAACAGCTCGCCAGCGGCAAATCCTCGAGTTCATCGAAGCCCAGATTCAAGACCATGGCTACCCGCCGTCGGTAAGAGAGATTGGCGACGCAGTCGGCCTGACGTCACCGTCAACCGTTCACACCCACCTCAATAGCCTCACCCGCTTGGGGTACTTACGCCGAGACCCCACCAAACCTCGGGCGATCGAAGTCACGTGGGACCCATCCTCCGGAGTTGCAATGGAACGCCGACCCATGCGCCACGTCCCCCTTATCGGTGATGTCGCAGCCGGCACCGATGTGCTTGCGCAAGAAAATGTTGAAGAGGTGCACCCGATACCGCTCGACTTCGCAGGCGATGGCGAGCTGTTCATGCTTCGCGTGCGCGGCGATTCGATGATCGATCTTGGCATTCTCGACGGCGACTTCATCATCGCCATGCAGCAAACCTCTGCCAACAACGGTGACATCGTTGTCGCTGGTATACCCGGCGATGAAGCCACCGTGAAGACCTACGAACAGCGGGGTTCGAACGTCGTGCTCATCCCAGCGAATTCGACGATGAGCGAAATGGAATTCCCAGCCGACGACGTGTCAATTTTCGGGCGTGTCGTCACCGTGATGCGACGTCTCTAAGCCCAGCCTCACCCCAAACGATCTTTTGCGAGAGGCGCCGACCATTGGTTGGTTTCAGTGGCAATACCACCCTGACGAGAACGTGGGCGGACCACAAGCAGACATGCCACCGCCGCAATGAGGCAGCCAATTCCCCACCACCAACCCCGGGTTCGCACCCCTGAAGGGTCAGCACCAATCGTGACAACCACATCTCCGGTGCCCACGACCTGAAGCTCATACTCCCCTGCGACGTCGACCTCCACTACACCCAGCGACGCCCGCTGACCGCCAGCAACAATCCGGCTTGTCGCCGCCGCAACCGGAATTTCCGCCCTCGAACCTGTCGGCGACAGCATCCGAACCGATTGGAGTTCGCCAGATCGCAAGCCTGCTGGAATCTCTCGGCAGGCCTGCTCCGCCGACAGCGATGGCCCTGAGGTCTCAATGCTCACGAGATATCGACCGATCGTCGGCAAGTCGACGATCGATTCGCATCCGCTCACCATGCGCGCCGCCGCAACATCGACATCAGTTGCCTGACGGCTTGCGAGCAGCACCGAAAAGACCCCGAGAGCGAGCATCACTCCAGCCATAAACATCAGCAGAATTCCTCGACGAGGTGCTTGTGATGCCCCTGTTTCGTTCACGACACAGATCTTGAGAGACGGTCAGCAACAAGCTGTATGCGCTCAGATGGTTGGACCACTGCAACCCTTACAAATTCCGAACCGGCTTCGCCGTAGAACTCTCCGGGGCTCACAAGTGCTCCCCCGTCGGTCATTAACCGTTCAACGAAGGCCCACGCATCGCCAACTGGTATCCACAAATAGAAACCGCCCTGCGGCATCGGCACATCACACTTCGCCCATTCCGACAGCACATTGGCCATTAACGTCAACCGATCGTGATAGCGCTGTCGCTGCGCCTCGACGTGAGCGTCATCTCCCAGCGCAGCAATCGCCGCAGACTGCGCCGGCCCAGGCACCATCATGCCGACATGTTTCCTCACCTCGCTGAGGTACCCAACGAGATCTGGATCACCTGCGTAAAAGCCGACCCTGGCTCCGGCAAGATTTGAACGTTTTGACAGCGAGTGCACGGCAACAACCCCATCGAGACCGTTCTCAAGAATGGTTCGGCGACGACCAGCCCAGGTGAACTCGACATAACACTCGTCAGAAAACACTGGGACGCCGTGCGTTCGCCCCCAGATCGCCGCTGCGTCCAAGTCGTTGAGCTGTCCGCTTGGATTTGATGGCGAGTTCACCCATAACAGGAGGGCCCTCTCAAGGTCGTGAGGATCAATTGAATCCAACTGCATTTTGCCAGAGGCATCGACTGCGATGGGAATGGCCCGACACCCTGCGAGTGTCGCTCCCATTGCATAAGTTGGATACGAAATCGCTGGGTACAACACTGTGTCACGGTTTGGGTTTCGAAGCCGCATCCATTGGGGCAGAGTTCCAACAAACTCTTTCGTACCGATGCATGCCGCTATCGATGAAGTGGCAACGTCGATCGAGAATCGTCGATCGATCCAGGCTGATATCGCCTCACGAAGTGGCGCCGAACCAATTGATGCCGGGTACCCGCGCTCGGCCCCCGACGAGCCGAAGGCGTTAATGACCGACGCAGGCGGCGGATCAGACGGTGTGCCAATCGACAGGTCAATAACGCCACCATCGTGGTGGTCGGCGAGCGGAGCTAAGCGGTCAAGCCGATCGTACGGGTATGGAGGCGGGACAAACTGTTCAGTGGCCATTTAAACCCTCGTCGCGGCGTCGACTGCTGTGCATCGATTCATCTTGCCTGACGGCACCTGCACTTGCAGAGTTGCTCGCAGCCTCCGGCGATCTTGACACCGACCACTCGTCTAACCGACCCGCAGATGCGTCAGAAAGTCGTGCACGAATGGTCATTCCATGCTCCTCTTCAACGGTCGACACGACCTGACCTTCGCGATGAATTGATGCAATGACATCGCCACGGTCCCACGGAACGAGAAGTTCAACCACCGTGTCGAGAGACCGCAAACGATCACCGAGCGTCGCCAACATTTGGTCAATCCCCTCACCGGTCACTGCGCTCACCACCACCGACCCCGGATAATCGACAAGCAGACCGTCTGCGACGTCTTGCGCGAGGTCTGACTTGTTGAAGACGATGAATTCCGGAACATCATCGGCCGAAATTTCAGACAACACCTCGCGTACTGCGGCGATTTGTCCATCTGGATCAGGTGCAGATGAGTCGACCACATGAACAAGAAGATCAGCGGTGACAGCGGTTTCAAGAGTGCCCTTAAACGCCTCGATAAGACCGTGCGGAAGGCGGCGGACAAATCCGACCGTGTCGGTGAGCAGCACGGGCTCACCACCCGGTAACGATAAACGGCGAGTGGTTGGGTCGAGCGTTGCGAACAGTCGATCTTGGGCGAGTACCCCTGCATCGGTGAGATGATTCAGCAAGGTCGACTTACCTGCATTGGTATAGCCAACGATCGTGACCTCGGCGAGACCGCTTCGATCACGACGTTTCCGCTGGAGTGAACGAGTCTCAGCGAGCTGCCGCAATTCGGTCTCAAGAGCTTGAATTCGACGATTGATCTGCCGACGATCAGTTTCCAGTTTGGTTTCACCACCGCCAAAACGTGCGCCAACACCGCCGCGCTGCTGTGAAAGTTTGGCTCCCTTTCCTCGGCGAAGACGCGGCAGTCGATATCGCATGAGGGCGAGTTCGACCTGCGCCTTACCTTCTGGGGTCCGGGCGTTCTGACCAAAAATGTCGAGGATGACAGCCGTGCGATCAATCGCTGTTCGGCCAAGCAGTTTCTCAAGTTGGAATTGTTGGGCGGGGTGAAGTTCATTATCGAAGACCACGGTGTCGGCATCAACCGCAAGGCACAGCATCTTCAATTCGTGAGCCTTGCCTCGACCGATAAACCAAGTGTGATCGGGAGCCGTACGTCGCTGAGTCATCCGCGCCACAACATCAGCTCCTGCGGTATCGACGAGCAGTTCAAGCTCGTCGAGGCCGGCCTCGGTGTCATCTTCTGTTGAGCCGGGCAGTGTGACACCAACGAGCACAATTTTTTCCCGAAATGTGCGATCGATCAGCGTCGACCCGAGCGCCTCCCCATACGGGTTACTCACAAAGTCACCATCACTTCGCCAGTGAATACTGCAGGCCCGGTGAGTGTTGCCTCGGTGGTGTCACGATTAATGTGCACGACGGCATCTCCACCCGGCATATGGACGGTGACTGCGTCGGCGCTCTGCGCAACAAACCCCCACGTGAGCGCTGCTTCTGCCGCTGCGCATGCACCGGTACCGCAAGCCTGAGTCAGGCCAACACCTCGCTCGTGAACTCTCATAGTGATTGCGTCAGGCTCAGGTCCCGGAGAAACGATTTCCAGATTGATGTGAGGTACCCGTTCACCGAGATCGCACAGATCGACGGCATCAACGTCGTCGACCCCGACGACCGAGTGCGGATTGCCGAGCGATAGGTGTCGCACTGGACGATCGGGATTACATTCAAGACGCTCCCAGTGCTCGGGCTCGTCGAGAGGCGAAACCAATCCCATCGAGACCGAAAGCATTAGCGAGTGGTCGTCGAGTGACTCGACGAGGTGCACAATGCGAAGGCCTGCATCGGTTACGACATTCACCACGGGAAACTCAGAGCTCTCCGCCATCAATCCGGCTTGCACGAGGCATCGAATTCCGTTTCCGCTCATCTCTGCAGGTGATCCGTCGGCATTAATGAGTCGCATTGTCATGTCCGGCCCTGAGCCATCGAGCAGCAACAGCCCATCTGC
>Ga0160423_10000928_pt1 | contig 24429 bp, 12 predicted proteins | sample CRUFie14St8metaG_FD_108191 | JGI IMG/M metagenome (GOLD analysis project Ga0160423, IMG submission 108191) | Marine microbial communities from the Costa Rica Dome - CRUD Field 142mm St8 metaG | ecosystem: Environmental > Aquatic > Marine > Oceanic > Photic zone | place: Costa Rica: the Eastern...
CGCGATCTGCTCTATCTGCAAGGCGCGGCGTATCAGCCCGGCGCGGTGAGCGGCTTGGTGGACAACAACGGCAACGGGCGCGTGGAACGCAAGGGTAACGATCCGGTGCGGCTGTTTCCTGAGGACGAACTGGATGAGGGCTTTGCCAACATCGGCGACCGGCTGGTCATGTCTGATTTTCTGCTGAAGCTCACGCTGGGTGCCGCGGAAGAAACGCTGGCGGCCGCCACGCACACGGGCCCTAAGCCGGACACCACGCCGCGCGTATTCCCCGCGCCGTTTGTGCAGGGCCGGAAGCTGGGCCAGCGCACGATCGAGACCGTAGCGCGCGAGGAGTTTGATAAGGAATCCGATCTGCTCACGCAGCGGTATTATGAAGGCGGCGACGGTCGGTTGATGCCGCGCGAGTTGGGCGGCGGTGTGCGAACTTCGGGGCGCTATCGCGTGACCGTGGAGGTGTCCGGCCACAACCAGAAACATCCGTGGGATGAACTGGCCAAGACCGACCAGAGTAAGCCGTTTGAGATCGGCCTGCATCTGGCTGATGTGCGCAATGGCGGTATCGGCGGGCCGACCTCGCATGTCGTGCAGGTTTGGCAATTGCCTGGTGACGGCAAGCGGCGCACGTTCAGTGCCGAGGTGTGGATTGATGATACCTGGACGCCGTGGGTCGGCTGGGAGAACGGTCCGTACGACCGCAATTTTCGGGCCGAGCGGCTGGTGGAACAATATTATCCGTCGCAATTCAAGCCGCGCCCCGATCGCAAGTCGGTGCCGAAGGAAGTGTACGACGCCTGGCCGGTGGAAATGGCGCGTGTGCTGCTCAAGGTGGGTTACGCCGGACCGCACGTACGCCTTTATAGCCTGAAGCTTGAGCCGCTGATTGATCAATGGCCACCGCGCAGTCACACAGCATTGTATGGTACGGGGCCGGTGGGCGAGGCAGATGTCGAACAGCTGTTGCAAACCTTCGCCACGCGGGCGTGGCGCCGGTCGGTGACGGACGCGGAGGTGGCGCCGTACGTGCAGCTTGTGCGCGGCATGATGGCGGATCCTAAGGCGAAACCGCTTGGCTCGATCAAGGATTTGAAATACCGCGTGTATCATGGCAAATGGACCCAGTTGCCGAAGTTTGACGAGCTGAAGCCGGCGGCCGAAGGCGCGTTGGTCGGTGGTTTGATCGATCTTCGTCCCGCGCGCAAGCCGGAGCATTACGGCATGGTGTTTGAGGGCTGCCTAGAGACACCGGTGGCCGGTGAGTATGCGTTTGAGCTGGCGTCGGACGACGGTTCGCGGCTTCTGGTCGGTCGCCAAAAAGTCATCGAGCACGACGGTCTGCACGGCGCCTCCACCAAGCGCGGTAAGGTGCAATTGGCCAAGGGCACGCACGTCATTCGGGTGGAGTATTTTGCTTATGGCCAGCCCAACAGCTTGCGCTTGGCGTGGAGTGGGCCGGGCATTGCGAGCACGCCCTTGTCGGTGACGCATACCGCGCCGCAGCAAATTGTCGGCAACCCGGATGAAGCCCGCGCAATTCGCGCACTGCAGGCCGGTTACACCGCGCTGTTGTGTTCGCCGCGCTTTTTGTATCTGCGCGAAAACACCGGCGACCTCGACACCCAAGCGCTGGCCTCGCGCCTCAGTTATTTCCTGTGGTCGTCCATGCCCGACGAGGCGCTCTTCCGACTCGCGGCAGAAAACAAGCTTCGCGAACCGGCCGTTATGCGCGCGCAGGTGGAGCGCATGCTTAAGGATCCGCGTGCCGAGGCGTTCGAGCAGAATTTTACGGCCACGTGGTTGCGGCTTGATAAGCTTGGCAAGATGCCGCCGGAGAAGGGTGGTCCGTTTCGTTTTTATCACGACCGCAGAATGGAGCCGATGCTCTCCAAGCAGGCCACGGCATTTTTTGCGGACGTGCTCGCGCGCAACGAACGGATTTCCTCCTTCATTCATTCCGATCACACTTTCCTTAACGCCCACATCGCCCGCTGGATGTACGGTCGCGACGATGTGCCCGGCGAACGCATGATTCGCGTTCCCACTGGCGATTCGCGTCGCGGCGGTATTCTCACCATGCCCGCGGTAATGACCGCCACCGCCAACGGCGTCGATACCTCGCCCATCGTGCGCGGTGTGTGGCTGCTGGAAAACATTCTCGGCACACCGCCTTCGCCTCCTCCGCCTGATGTGGAGCCACTTTCGCCAGACCTGAGCAAGGCCAAGACCATCCGCGATCAACTCGAGCTGCATCGCAAACACGAAGCCTGCGCCAGTTGCCATCGCAAGATCGATCCCATGGGATTCGCTTTTGAAAACTTCGATCCCGTCGGCCGCTGGCGCACCCACTATCGCACTGACGGCCGACCGCAAATCGATCCCACTACCATTCTTTCCAATGGCGATCAGCTCGCCGACATCGTCGCTTTCAAGCAAATGCTTCTCAATCGCGAGCCGGATTTTGCCCGTTGCCTAACTGAGAAAATGCTCACCTACGCCACCGGCCGCCGCCTCGAACCCCTAGATCGCGGTGAAATCAACCGCATCACTTCCGCTCTCGCCGAAAACGGTAACCGACTCCGTGATCTCGTCCACCTCGTGGCCACGAGCGAGATTTTTTTGCACAAGTAAATAGGAGGTATTGACTTTGTAATGAATCGAATCGCCCACTTAGAAAATCAGTCTAAAAATTGTCGGAGAATGAAAGGGATTGGATCACATCAAAGGCGCAAGGGTTATTTAAAACAAAATCTTGGCGTACTTGGAGTCTTAGCGGTTTTAAATTTCAGTATGATTCGTTTGACCGCCGCGGATGCGCCGAAGGCAAACTTGGATGAATTTCGCAAGTCGATCGGACCTTTGCTTAAGGTGGCATGTGTGGGGTGTCATGGTTCGGAGAAGCAGAAGGCTAATTTTCGGGTGGATATACTGGATCCGAACATGCTCAAGGGCAAGGACGTGAGTTGGTGGCTGGAAGTTCAGGGGGTCTTGACCAATGGCGAGATGCCACCACCAGATTCGGATGTGAAGTTGTCCGATGCTGATCGCGTAAAGGTGATTGATTGGTTAGCAGGCGAAATCCGTGTGGCCTCAGAGGCGCGGCGGGCGGAGGGCGGCCACAGCACCTTTCGGCGGATGACTCGGTACGAGTACAAGTACGCGATGCAGGATTTGCTCGGGTTACCGCATGATTTTTCGCGTGACTTACCGCCGGAGACTTCCTCGGAGGACGGCTTTAAGAACAGCTCGGAGATGCTGCAAATGACGGCGGTGCAGTTTGCTGAGTACCGTGAACAGGCGCGGCGGGCGCTGGAACGGGCGACGGTGTACGGTGCACGGCCGCCACCGGTTTATTACGGGTTGAGCATGCGCGGGTTCGCGGAGCGTTTTGAGGCGAATTATGCCGCGGCGGTGAAGCGGGTACGCAAAAAGATGCAGGAGGACGGGCTATCTGCGGAGGAGATCTGGAAGGCGGAGAAGGAAAAATTTTCGCGTAACCCAGGCGGGGCGCATTACATGGATTTGGTTTCCGGGCGGGGCATCCGTACGCGGTGGGCGTATCATGGCGCCAAATATGCCTGGAAGCCCTCGGGAAAACGACCGGAGGTGCCGCCGGTGTCCTCGGATGTAGTGGTGATTCCAGCTAACCAGAAATTCATCATCGACGTCGGCGACGGACTACCGGACACGGGCATTATGCGGGTGCGCGTTCGGGCTGCTCGAATGTCTGCCGACAGCAAACATATGCCGACTTTACGGCTGTATTTTGGTAATCAGGGCAGTAACGACTCGCGCGTCTCGGTGGAAGTTGGTGGGCGCGACATCACCATTGATGCACCGCCGGGTAAGCCGCGTTTTTATCAGTGGGACGTACCGCTGACCGAAATTCCGAGAAACGCCTTTCGCGCTACGCACAAGCTTGGCCAGCTGCCTAACCCAGCGGAGTTTGTCGACTTGCGCAACACCTCCAGCACACCGGTGTCGTTGGCAATCGATTACGTGGAGATCATTGCTCCGACTTTTGAACAGTGGCCGCCTGAATCACACATGCGCATTTTTCACGAGCGCAAGGGCGCCGAAGAGAAAATTTACGCGCGCGAAGTGCTGACACGGTTCATGGCGCGCGCATGGCGCCGGCCGGTGAGCGCGGCGGAGGTGAACCAAAAGCTCGCGCTGTACGCGAAGCTGCGGCCACAGTGCGATGATTTTCGGGAGGCCATGGTGGAGGTGCTGGCCTCCGTGTTGGCGTCGCCGAAATTTTTGTATCTCGTTCGAGGCGATCAAAAAGGTAAGCCGGCTAATCAGCGTGTGATAGGTGTTGAACTGGCGTCACGCTTGGCCTTTTTTCTCTGGAGCAGTCTGCCTGATGCTGAACTTTTGACGCTCGCCCGACAGGGTAAGCTGTCGGATGCCAAGGTGTTGGAGCAGCAAACCCGCCGGCTGCTAGCCGATCCCAAGGCAGCGCGGTTTGCGAAGCATTTCACGCGGCAATGGCTGGGGATGGATCAGCTGGATTTTGTGAAACTCGACGCCAAGGCATACGGCAATATCGACCCGCTGTTAATTGAGGCGATGAAGCGGGAACCGGTCGCCCTCTTCGCCGAGATACTGCGCGCCAACCGGCCGGTTACGGAATTTCTCTATGCCGATTACGTGCTGGTCAATGACCGCCTCGCGCGGCACTACGGCATACCGGAAGTGTACGGCGATCAGTTGCGCAGGGTGAAGCTGCCGGCGGAGATCAAGCGTGGGGGGCTGCTCACAGTGGCGGGTCTGCTGGTGATGAATTCCAACGGTAAAGATTCGAACCCGCTCAAGCGCGGCATTTGGCTGCTGGAAAATCTGCTTCACGATCCGCCGCCGCCGCCGCCGCCCGCCGTGCCGGAGATTGACCTGGCTGATCCGGCGATTCTCAAAATGACGCTCAAACAACGCATGGAGGATCACCGGAGTGACCCGGCCTGTTTCTCGTGTCACTCGAAGATCGATCCGTGGGGTATCGCGTTTGAAAATTTTGATGCGTTCGGCCAATGGCGCGACAAGATTGGCGACCAGCCGGTCGATGCGGCTAGCGTATTGTTTAACAATGATGAACTACACGGTATGAAGGGCCTACAGAATTACCTGTTGGCCAACCGGCAGGATCAGTTCGCGCGAGCAATGACGCACAAGTTGGCTGCTTACGCGCTAGGCCGACCACTGACCTTTGGGGACCGATCCGAGGTGGATAGCATCACCGCTGCCCTGCGCAAACGCGGTGATGGGCTCTTGGACCTCGTATTTCTGGTTGTGAAAAGTGATTTATTTCAGATAAAATAAGCGCGAAGCAGTAAAGCCATGAATATGAATTTATCTTGCCTCGATCGACGGAAATTTTTGCGTGGTGCCGGTGTGGCGTTGGCGTTGCCGTGGCTAGAATCTTTTGCTCCTTCCGCCCGCGCCGCCGATAAGCCCGAGCAACGGAAACGCTTAGCCTGTTTTTATCTGCCTGACGGCGTGCCCATGCCGCTGGAGAAGGATCCAGCGTTCAAGGACTGGAGCTGGTTTCCACACGGAGGCCGCAAGGATTTTAAGCTCACTAAGTGTATGGAAACACTGGCGCCGCTGCGCGATGAACTGACTGTGTTTTCCGGTTTGTCGAATCCCGCGTTGCGGCGCGTACATGGCCATGCCAATGCGGACCAGTTTATCACCGCGGCGGATACCGGCGCTGATGGCGATTATCACAACAGTATTTCGCTCGATCAGGTGTTTGCCGCGCAAGCCGGCGAACACACGCGTCATGCCTCGCTCGTGATGTCCACCGACGGCGGCACCGGCTCGCCGCGCGGCGCCCACACGCTTTCGTACAACGCTCAGGGTCGGCCCATCCCTGCCGAGCACAAGCCCAAGCGCATCTTTGATATGCTCTTTGTAAAGAGCGGCCCCGACGCAGCCCGTCGCTTGGCCCTGAGCCAAAGCGCGTTGGATGATTTGTTGGAGGACGCGCGGTCGCTGAATCGGTCACTCTCCAAGCACGATCAGGAAACGCTCGCCGAGTACTTGCAGTCCGTGCGCGAAACCGAGGTGAAGGTGGCCAAGGCCAGGCGTTGGCTGGACATTCCATTGCCAACGGTCGAGACCGATTACTTGAAGCTTGATGTGACGCCTGAGGATCCACGCAATTTCCTGCGCACGATGTATGAGCTGATTTATCTCGCGTTCAAGACCGATTCCACGCGCGTGGCCACCTACCAGCTCGGCCGTGAAAACGGCGTCGGCATTAGCGATTACCTCGCGCGCGCGGTTGGCTTCAAGGCCACTCATTATTTGTCGCACGAAACGAAGAAGCCCGACGGCTACAAAAACTTCGGCATCTACTGTCGCTTTATCAACGACGAACTCGGGCGCTTTGCTAGCCGACTGAAGGCGACGCCTGAGCCCGGCGGTGAGGGCAACATGCTAGACCACACCGCGCTCTTTTTCGGCTCGGCCTCCAGCGCCTTCCACCTGTCGCGCAACTATCCGCTGCTGCTCATTGGTGGTCGCAAACTTGGTTTTAAACACGGCCAATATCTTAAGTATGGTCAGGGCAACCAGAAGCACCAGTCCACCGCTGGCATCGACACCGACGCGGGTTGGCGCGGAGAGATGAACTTCAGCGAGGTGCCCACCGCTAACCTCTACCTCACCATGCTGCACAAGCTTGGTGTCGAAGCCAAGAGCTTCGCCGGCAGCACGGAGACGCTGGCCGAGGTTTAGACTTCGGTTCCGCCAATGGACCCGCGAGCTCGTCCCTCCAGAGCATGGGGTTGCTGGAAAGACGGGCCCGGGAGTCCGTTTACACATTTAATCTTAAATTTTCATGGATTTACTAACCCAAGGCCTTGTGGGTTCGGCAGTTGCCCAATCATTTTGCCGGCCGAAGGCTCAGTATCGGGTAGCATTCTACGGGGCTATCGCCGGGATGGCGCCGGACTTGGATGCGCTGATTAGGTCCTCAGCGGATCCGCTGCTGAATCTCGATTATCACCGACACTTTTCACATTCGCTGGCGTTCATTCCGTTGGGAGCATTCATCGTGGCGTTGTTGATCTGGCTGGTGTCCCGGCGGCGGTTTGATTTTCGTGAAATTTGGATGGCCTGTCTTTTGGGGTACGCCACGCATGGGTTCCTGGATGCCTGCACCAGTTACGGCACGCATTTGTGGTGGCCATTTGCGTTGGATCGGGTTTCGTGGAATCTCGTTTCCATCATCGATCCATTGTTCAGCCTGCCGCTTTTGGTGCTGACCGTTTGGGGCGCGTGGCGGAGTCGCGTTTGGTTTCCGCGCGCCGCGGCGATTTTCTGCGCGTGTTACCTGCTGTTTGCCCTTGCCCAACATCGCCAATCTGAATCTGCCCAGCAGACACTCATCACGCAACGCGATCACACGTCGGTTCGGCAGGTTGTGAAACCGAGCATCGGCAATGTGTTCCTTCATCGCTCGGTGTATCTGCACGACGGGGTTTATCATGTGGACGCAATTCATGTGGTGCCCGGATTGACTGCAAAGATCTACCGCGGAGGTAAAGTGAATGCTTTCGAAGCTGCCAAGCCGGGCAAAGACGTGGCTCGGTTTAACCGTTTGTCCAACGGCTTCTTGTGCCAACATCTCGAGGCGGAAGATGTGATCGGCGATATACGCTATGGTATGCTGCCCGTTTCTACCGTACCGTTGTGGGGTATCAAAACAAATGCTGTGAATTCGGAATTGCCTGCGGAGTTCGTAAAATTCAGATTATTGGGTGAAAAAGATATCAACCAATTTTACCGGATGCTGTTTCGGCGGAATGTTTCGGCGGAATGAGGGTTTGACTGAAGCGGTCTTCGGCTGAAACACTCGTCGGCGTGAAACCGACGATCCTTTTCAAGTCCATTGCTTTGTCCATTTTCTTCTTAGCCACAGGAATTCTGCAGGCCGCCAAGCCCAACTTTGTAATCATTTTTACCGATGACCAAGGGTACGGCGACTTGAGCTGCTTCGGTTCCAAGACCATCAAGACACCAAACATCGATCGCATTGCCAAAGAGGGACGGAAGTTCACGAGTTTTATGGTGGCCTCGCCTGTGTGCACGCCCTCGCGCGCGGCGTTGCTGACGGGTTGTTATCCCAAGCGCGTGGGCATGCATCAGCACGTGTTATTCCCTGCCTCGACCAAGGGGCTGAACGCTGAGGAGCACACCATCGCTGATCACTTGAAGGGTCAAGGCTATGCCACCGCCTGTTTCGGAAAATGGCACCTTGGGCATCACAAGGAAACGCTGCCGACGGCCAATGGATTCGATACCTACTACGGTATTCCTTATTCCAACGACATGAATCACCCGGACAACAAGGGCAAGCCGCGCGGTGGTTGGCAAGGGATGGATATCCTCTGGGCAGACCCAGAATCCACGCTTACCAAGTGGAAGACCCCGCTGTTTGAGGATGAGAAAATCGTCGAGTTGCCGGTCGACCAGCGCACCATCACACGCCGTTGTACACAAAAGTCTATCGATTTCATCAAAGCAAATAAGGACAAACCGTTTTTTGTGTACATCCCGCACTCCATGCCGCACATCCCACTCTATGTACCGGACGATGTACGCGATCCTGACCCCAAGCGGGCATACATAAACACCATCGAGCACATCGACACCGAGGTTGGGCGGCTGCTCAAGACGATTGATGACCTGAAACTCACGAACAACACCTACGTGATCTACACTACTGACAATGGCCCCTGGCTGCCGTTCCTTCATCATGGCGGCTCGGCTGGTCCGTTGCGCGATGGCAAAGGCACGACCTTCGAGGGCGGCCAGCGCGTGCCCTGTGTGATGCGTGGTCCTGGAATTCCTGCCGGCACGGTTTGCGATGAACTCACTGGCACCATCGATTTGCTCCCCACCATCGCCGCCATCACTGGTAAGCCGTTGCCCAAGGGAAAGAAAATCGATGGTCTGAACGTCAGTGGCCTGTGGAAAGGTACGGAGAAAAATTCCCCGCGCACGGAGTTTCTGCACTACACCTCGCGCGGTGATCTGGAAGGAATCCGGAGCGGAAAATGGAAACTGCTCATCAAGAAGCCTCGGCGTAATCCCAACAACAAGCCGCCGGAGGTGTTCCTCTTCGATTTATCGAAGGATCTAGGTGAACAAAACAATCTCGCTGAAGCTAAGCCTGTGGTCGTCCGGGATCTACGTGCCCGTATGGAAACGCTCGACGCCGAGATCACCAAGAACGCCCGCTCGCCTTGGTTAAAAAACTAAACCGATCTCCAGTCATGAAACTTGCGTTGGCTTGTCTGATTGCCTTTGGAAGCCTCCACGCGTGGGCCCGGGAAAAAATCCAGTGGCACGACGTTACGCAATGGGGCGTGGAAGGGCGGGGTTGGGGCGACCAGGACCGGGCGCGCTGGTTTGATCGTTTTCCGGCCAAGGCCGAGGGGGCTGTCACGCCGGCGGTTTGGAATCTCAGCCGGCACAGCGCCGGGATGATGGTACGTTTCAAGACGGACGCGACCGAGATTCATGCGCGTTGGAAATTGATGAGTGCGCGACTTGGCATGCCGCACATGCCGCCGAGCGGCGTGAGTGGCTTGGACCTTTACGCACGCGATACTCAAGGCCAATGGCGCTGGGCCGCCGCCACCCGCCCGAGTAAACAGAACATGCAGGCAGCACTGTTGCGTGGCATCGCCCCGGGCCAGCGCGAGTACGCGGTGTATCTGCCGCTTTACAATGGCACCGAATCACTTTCCATCGGCGTACCGGCCGGGGCGAAGTTCGAAAAGCTCGCGCCGCGCACGGCGAAGCCTTTGGTGTTTTATGGCACGTCGATTACGCACGGCGCTTGCGCCTCGCGCCCGGGCATCACTCATCCTGCCATCCTTGGTCGGCGCTTTGACCGGCCAGTGATCAACATCGGCTTTTCCGGTAACGGCCGCATGCACGAGGCAGTGGGCAAGCTTATGGCTGAAGTGGATGCCGCGTGTTACATTATCGATTGCCTGCCAAACATGAACGCGGCAATGGTCACCGAGCGTTGTGTGCCCCTCGTCAAACTCCTGCGCAAGGCCCGGCCGGAGACCCCGATCGTGCTCGTGGAGGATCGCCGTTTCGCCAACAGCTGGCTGACGCCGGCCAAGTCGAAATTTCACGACGATAACCACGCCGCTCTGCTTAAGGCTTACGACCAACTCCGGGCCGCCGGCGTGCCGCGCCTACATTATCTCGGAGGCGACAAACTTTTGGGCGACGACACCGAAGGCACAACCGACGCCTCACATCCCAACGACCTCGGCTTCCTTCGCCAAGCCGATGCCTTTGAGCCGGTACTGCGCACGGCGTTGAATTTGAAATGAACGAACGATGAAACGATTTCTATTATTCCTGTTATTGCTTGGGCTGGTGCTAGAAAGCACTGCGCAGAATCGGCGGCCGAATGTGGTGTTTGTGTTGGCGGATGATTTGGGCTGGGCGGAACTGGGGTGTTACGGGAATGGGTTTAATGAGACGCCGCATCTGGATCGGTTGGCGAGGGAGGGGGTGCGGTTTACGCATGCCTATGCGGCGGCCCCGGTGTGTTCTCCGTATCGGGCGGCACTGCTTACGGGGCAGCATCCAGCTCGGGTGGGCATCACGGATTATCTTCGGCCGAATTCCTCCAATGGCTTGCCGGTGAGTCACGTGGCGTTGCCGGAGATTCTGGCGAAGCACGAGTACACGACGGGAATGGTGGGTAAGTGGCATCTCACGGGCTACAAACATCACGAGGCGGAGTTTGAACTGCGGCCGACGGATCACGGGTTTGGATGGAACACGGGCAGCGAGGTGAAGGGCGTGGGGAACGGGGCGAATTTTTTCCCGTACGTGTTTCGCACACAACCGATCTCGTGGATTGATTTACCGAGGAATAAATTGGGCAAAGGCGAGTATTTGACCGACCGACTGAATCATGAGGCGGTGGAGTTTATTGAACGCAATCATCAGCGGCCTTTTTTTCTCTACCTAAGTCATTATGCGCCGCACACGATCCTGAATGGTAAGCCGGATCTCGTGGAGAAATACCTGCGTAAGCACCCACCGGGGCCGAGTACACGCGATCGAGAGCGGTGCTATATATGTAAGGATTCCGGTATGAAGGGTGATGCGTGTTACCATTGGGCAAGTCATCACAATCCACATTTGGCGGCGATGTTGGAGAGTATTGATGATGGTATCGGATTGATTGACCGCAAGTTGCGTGAACTGGAGATTGATCGGGACACAATTTTTATTTTCAGCAGTGACAATGGCGGTGAGACAAATGTGACCTCGAATGCGCCGTTGCGTGGTGGCAAGAGTCAGCTCTATGAGGGTGGTATTCGCGTGCCGTTGATCGTGCGCTGGCCCAATGGAAAGGTGCCGGCCGGGCGCGTTTCTAAGCAGCCGGTAGTGAATCACGATTTTTATCCAACCTTCCTGGAGGCGGCGGATATGGATCCGGACCCGGCACAGCTGCTGGATGGTGTCTCGATGTTGTCTAGCTTACGTAACCCGGATCAGGCACCCAAGCGCGAGGCGTTGCACTGGCATTATCCGCTGGATAAACCCCATTTTCTCGGCGGCGTTTCCGGTGGCGCGATTCGTGTGGGCGACTGGAAGTTAATCGAATTTTTTGATCCGGCAAAAAAGGAAAAACACGCGCTCTTCAATCTCGCGAAGGATCCCTCTGAGAAAACGGATCTGGCGATTCAGGAGCCTGAGCGCGTACTCGCCCTGCAAAGCCGGTTGGCGAAATGGCGGACGCAGGTGGGCGCGCGAATTCCGTCGCGGCCGTTGCTGGCGTCCCCGCGAAATTTGAAATTCGGCGATCACTTTTCCGAAGGGCAGGTGAGTGGCGGCTGGTTTTTCAACAAGGAATGGCAAGTGGAGCAGGGCGTGCTGCGACGCAACGAGATCGCTGGCGTTAACAAACGGATCTTCTATAAGAACCCAAATTTCAAGGACGCGATGGTGCGGTTTGATTTTCTGTTTGATGGAGCGAAAGATGTCCGGCTCGTGACCGGCGCTTCGGGCAGTTACAACACGGTGATTCATATTCGGCGCGATCATTTTTATCTGCAAACAGCGAGCGACCCGCGCGGCCCGTGGTTCTCCATGCGCCACGGTGAATGCGCGTACGACTTTGTGCCGGGCCAATGGTACACGATGACTGTGGAGTTTCTCGGCGACGAGGCAGTGGCGCATCTGGATGCCGAGCATCTCGTGTACGCCAAACATCCGATCATCGACCAGGAACGCACGTACTTCGCGCTGCAAGTCGATCGCGCCGGGGCGGCGTTTGATAATCTGCAGGTGTTTACTGCCGGCCGCCATCGTGATCACGAGGCTAATCGGACACGTATTGCGAAATTGACCGGGAAATTTCCGGTGAAGAAAACGCCGCAGGACGCGTACGAAATTCGTAAACGCAACGTGCATGCGCGGTTGCATCTAGATGATGCGAAGTATCGCGGTCTGGTGGCGGCGGTGGCGGCGTTGGATGCGGACAAGAAAAAGCGTTTCCCGGCGGTTTTCAGCTCGAACAAGACTTTCCGGAAAAAGATAGCGGAGCAGCGCAAGAAACTGCACGCGGAAGATCCGGTTTACAAAGAGACCCTCTTCGCGACCCACCGCGCTAATCGCGCAATGGAGGCGTATCTCAAGGAACAAAATCCGGCCATCGAAGCCGGGCCAGAGACCAGTCGTAAGGCGACGCTGGAACGGACGCGCCTGAAGCACCGGAACGATCCAGCCTACCAGAGTTTCGCCGCAACCGCCGCGGCGGCCCAGCGCAAACTGGAGGCGGATTACCCGCAGTTGTTTGTGTCCGACAAGGCGATCCAAGCCAAACGCGAAGCCGCGCGTCAGGCGATCAAGGCCCAGCCGGAATACAAGGCGCTGACGGTGAAACGCGCGGAGGCGTATCGCGCGCAGCAGGATTATTTGCATCAGAGTGATTCGCAACTTACGGCGCTGCAGCAGCAATTACAGAAACTCAAAGATCAGGAAAAAAAGTAATCTACCCATCATGAGAACAATCACTTGGATTTGTTTATTGGCTTCAACCCTCGTGGTGACCGCGGCGGATTATCCGCTTAAGCCGGTTCCGTTTCACGAGGTAGACATGACCAGCGCCTTCTGGCGGCCGCGGCTAGAGACGCAGCGTACAGTGTTGGTGCCGTTCGCCTTTGGGAAAACCGAATCCGGCGTGGCGCATTTGCAGGCGGCGGCGGACGCCTTGGCAGGTAAGAAGACCGACGGCCATCGACCACATCGGTTTATTGATTCGGATCTCTACAAGGTGATGGAAGGCGCGGCGTATTTGGTGAAGCTACGCGATGACCCCAAGCTCGAAGCGAAGTTTGACGCGATCGTAGACGTCATCGCCGCGGCGCAGGAGCCCAACGGGTATTTGTATCCTTCGCACACCACTGGCGTGGGCGCAGAGAAAGACATGATGGGCGACAAGCCGTACGAGTTCGTGGTACACAGTCATGAGCTCTACAACATGGGCCACATGTATGAGGCAGCCATCGCGTATTATCAGGCGACCGGCAAGGACAAGCTGCTGAAGGTGGCGGAGAAAAACGCGGCTCACGTCAATGAGGTCTTCTTCGAGGGCGACCCGAAATATAATGGCGGCAAACCCATTCGGCAGGCGCCGGGCCATCAGGAGATGGAGCTGGCGTTGGTCAAGCTGTACCGCGTGACGGGCAAGCAATTGTACCTCGACATGGCACGGAAATTTCTGGAAATCCGCGGCATCACTTACGTGCCCGAGGGCGAAGGGGTGATGGCGCCGACCTACGCCCAGCAACATCGGCCGGTGACCCAGCAGACCAGGGCGGTCGGCCACGCCGTGCGCGCCACGTACCTTTACTCCGGCATGGCGGATGTCGGCGTGCTGTCCGGAAAAACCGCGTACGCCAAGGCGCTTGATCACATTTGGGCGAACATCACCGACACGCGCATGCACATCACCGGCGGTTTGGGCGCCGTGCATGGCATCGAGGGGTTCGGCCCGGAATACGAGCTGCCCAATGCCGATGCCTTCAACGAAACTTGCGCGGCGGTCGGCAATGTGCTGTTCAACTACCGCATGTTTCTGCTGCATAAGAACGCGAAGTATCTCGATGTGGCCGAGGTGGCGCTGCTGAACAATGTGCTCGCCGCGGTAAACCTCGCCGGCAACCGGTTCTTTTACGTCAACCCGCTGGCAGCCGATGGCAAGTATCCCTTCAATCACGGCACCGCCGGACGCGCGCCGTGGTTTGGTACGGCCTGTTGCCCGAGCAATATGGCGCGCCTGCTTCCGCAGGTGCAGGGCATGACCTACGCGCATGATGGTGAGAATTTGTACGTCACTTTCTTCGCGGAATCCGCCACCACAGTGAAGATGGGCGGTGCGGAAGTGGCGATCCGGCAGGCAACCGCCTATCCGAATGATGGTAAGATTCGCATCAACCTCGACCCGAAAAAACCGGCCGCCTTCGCTCTCCGTTTGCGCATCCCCACTTGGGCCGGTAAGCAATTTGTGCCCGGCAAGCTGTACCAGTACGCGAACGCCGGGCCGGCCACGTGGACCCTCAAGGTAAACGGTAAGCTCGTGGAGATGAAGGTGGAAAAAGGCTTTACGGTAATCGAGCGCACCTGGAAGCGCGGCGATCAGGTGGAGTTGAACCTGCCGATGCCCGTGCGCCTCAATACCTGTCATTCGAAAGTGGAGGCCAATCACGATCGCGTCGCCCTGACGCGCGGGCCGTTTGTGTTATGCGCTGAGGGCGTAGATAACGGCGGGGTAACCGAGCGTTATTTCTTTGATCAATTGCCGAAGGTCACCGGTGCCTCAGTAAAGACGCGGTCCATTGAATCGGGTAGCTTCATCCAAACCACCGTGCCGGCCCGCGCGCTCACAGCTGCAGGCGGTGCGAAGTCGCAGCCGTTAGTCCTCACGCCGTATTACGCCTGGAACAATCGCGGGCCCAGTTCGATGACCGTTTGGTTCCCGCGCAAAAAGGCGATGGCCGTGTATGATCCATTGGCCCTGCCTAAGGAGAGTGTGTTCAAAGCCATCACCGCCACGCACACCTCGCCGCTCGACACCGTGAACGCCATGGGCGACGGCCTCGAGCCGCGCTGGTCCAGCGGCAATAAGGTCCCACGCTGGACTAGTCGCGGGCAGGAAGGCAAACCGCAGACGGTGACCGCCACGTTCCACGGTCCTAAAAAGGTCCGCAGCATCGGCGTCTTTTGGATGGATCACTATCAGCATCCGGTGAAGTTCCCGAAGGAATGGAAGATCGAGACCTTGCACGGCGGTCAATGGAAGCCTTTCGAGCTCTACACCACCGACCGCTACGACACACGCGCCAACCAATACAACGTCGTCCATCCCGCCGCTCCGCTTACCTGCAACGCCATTCGTATTCATATGACTCCCCGCGATGCAATGGCTGTGGGGATTTTGGAAATGAAGGTAGTTTTCGAGAAATAATTATCTAATTTCACGGGGTTTCAGCTAGTCATATTGAGAATCGGCCGTAACCTTTGCGTATAAATATGCGTAACCAGCTTTATTAATTGGGTAGAGTCATTATCTTTTTGATTATATTAAAATGTTTAGCATGAAACAATTCCTCGTTCCTATAGTCGCGTTTGGCATTATTAACAGTTCTCAAGCTGGTGATATTGTCGATGTTGCCGCAGGCAATAAATCATTCAGAACTCTGGTTGCCGCAGTGAAGGCTGCGGGGTTAGTCGAAACTTTGAAAAGCAAAGGACCGTTTACGGTATTTGCACCCACCGATGAAGCGTTTTCAAAATTACCAAAAGGCACAGTGGAAAGCCTTCTAAAACCGGAGAATAAAAAGAAGTTGGTTTCTATTCTTACTTATCACGTTTTGCCTGGCAAAGTTGCAGCCAAGAATGTGAAAAGTGGTCGAGTTAAGACGGTTAATGGTTCAACGGTGGAGTTGCGTGTTTACAGGGGAGCGGTGACCGTGGATAAAGCTAAAGTCCTCAAGACAGATATCATGGCCAGTAATGGTGTGATTCATGTGATTGACAGCGTAATCATTCCCTCATCGAGTGGTTCTCATGAAAGAAGTAAACAATCAAGAAGCTCTTCTCGTGGTTATTTGGGTGTATCTATTGAACCATCTCAACGGCCCAAAGGAGTTCGAATTCAGCGTGTGTATCCCAACACAGGGGCTGCGAAGGCTCAGTTAAAAACGGGCGATGTAATACAAAAAATTAATGGGGCATCTTTGACTAACAGTTCAAGTCTCGTCAGTCGGCTTTCGGAAACCAAAGCGGGTCAAAAGGTAACTTTACTAGTTTTCCGTAAGGGTAAATCAGGAACTGTGGAGGTTCAATTAGGTGGTTCGTATAGTTCGCGGCCCTCTGCTCAAAAGTCTCAGCAAGGAATTATTGACTCAAAGCATAATAGCGAAAACAGTCGCGAGCGAGACTGGGAAGAGCTTAAAGATTGGGTTGAGGCAGGGCTTAAAAACGGGCGTATCAACCGCGAACAAGCAAATGGAATATATGAAAGTTTTCGCAGGTCCAGAGAAGAATCTAGGCGAGAAGGCGAAGATAGAAAAAAAGATTGGGGCCGAAGGGACGGTGATGACGATCGACGTGAACAAATGCGGAAGGAATGGGAAGAGCGTGTGAAGCGATGGCGTGAGATGCAAGAACGGAACGATGATGATGACCGAGAGGATTGGAGGCACCACGATGATGATGATTGGGACAAACAACGAAAAATGGAGGAGTGGCGCCGTGATCGTGAAAAACGTTCTGAGGCCTTTCGTAAAGCAGTAGGCGCATGGATAGAACGCATGCAGGAAGCTCGGGAACGCTCAAGAGATGGTAGGGACGATCGAGACCGAAAAGATTGGGATCGGCGTGGGCATGATGATGACCGTGGGGAGCAGATGCGTAAGGAATGGGAAGAGCGGATGAAGCGGTGGCGTGAGATGCGGAATCGTGGGAGTTGGTCAAGGCGCTAACAAATCGAATATTTTATTAACCGCTCATTGCTTCGATACGAAGGATGGGCGGTTTTTCCTTTTGTTGGCTTGAGATCAAGCAGTTCTTCGTTAGCATTCCCGTGATGGGTTTTTTCCGCTGCACAATCTTAATTTTATAATTAGTGGTTTGCCGATCATGGGCTGATGCCAAAACGGATTTTTTTGAATCTAAAATTCGGCCAGTGTTAGCGACGCATTGTTTCGAATGCCACGGGCATAAGGATAAGGGTGGGAGAAGCTGCACAGTCGCGAGGCGATTCTTCAGGGCGGCGACAGCGGGCCGGCGATTGTTTGGCACATCGACGAGCGGGCGAAATTAAAACTACTCTGGTCTTCTCGCGTCTTCGATCCCATCCGATCGACTATGCCAGCCTCTTCCAGCGTCTTTGAGTTCCCTTTGCGATTGAATTGAGCAGGGTGGAGCGTAGGGTTGGGGCATGCAGTTTTTCAACGATGTTTCTCGACGACAGTTTTTGACACAAACCGGCTTGACGGTTGGTGCTTTGACAGCGGATGCGGCTTGGACAAAGGAAGCGGCGCCGCTGCAGATTTCGCTCGCACAATGGACGATCAATCGGGAGCTGCGCTCGGGCAAGATTGATAATCTCGATTTCGCCAAGGTCGCCGCGGAACACGGCATCCACGCAGTGGAGTACGTGAACCAGTTCTTTATGGACAAGGCGAAGGACGCGAAATATCTCGGCGAGATGAAAAAGCGTGCGGCCGATCAGGGCGTAAAGAGCCTGCTGATCATGTGCGATCGCGAGGGCAACATTGGCGATCCGGATGCGGCCAAGCGCAAGCAGACGGTGGTCAACCACCGCAAGTGGCTCGATGCTGCCAAGTTTCTCGGGTGCCATTCCATCCGCGTGAATGCCGGCAGTAGCGGCACGTGGGACGAGCAGGTGAAGTTGGCGGCCGACGGTCTCAGCCGGCTTACGGCGATCGGGGCGAAGATGGGGTTGAATGTGATCGTGGAAAACCATGGTGGCCTCTCGAGTAACGCCGACTGGTTGGTGGAGGTGATTAAGAGGGTTGACCATAAACGTTGCGGCACCTTGCCGGACTTCGGCAACTTCCGCATCAAGCCGGGAGAGAGCTATGATTCCTATCGCGGGATGCAAAAGCTGCTGCCGTTTGCTAAGGGCGTGTCGGTGAAAGACCGCGTGTGGGACGACAAGGGTAAGCAATCCGCGCTCGACTATGACCGCATGCTTAAGCTCGTGCACGCCTCCGGCTTCCGCGGCTACTGCGGTATCGAATTCGGCGGCTACGCCAACCTTACGGCCAGTCGCAAAAAACTTCAGACCGCTATCAGTAAACTGTAAAGCAACCATGCGAACAATACTTCTGACCCTGTTCGGTGTGTGGGCGATGCACGCGGCTGCGGCCGCACCCAATTATGTGCTGATATTTTGTGACGATTTGGGGTACGGCGACTTGGCGTGTTATGGGTCGACGAAGAATCGCACGCCGCGGATTGATGCGATGGCGAAGGAGGGGATGCGGTTCACGAGTTTCATGTCGTCTAGCCCGGTGTGCACGCCTTCGCGGGCGAGCCTGTTGACGGGCTGCTACGCTCGGCGCGTGGGGATGCATGAGGATTTCACCGGGCACTGGGTATTGATCCCTCGGAGTCGACGTGGGATGCATGCCCGCGAATTGACATTGCCCGAAATGCTCAAGGCCAAGGGCTACGCGACGGCATGTATCGGCAAATGGCATTTGGGCGATCAGCTGCCGCATCTGCCTACTGCGCACGGGTTTGATGAGTACTATGGCATTCCGTACTCGAACGACATGGCCAGCGCGCGCCGGGGCGATCCGCCGTTACCGCTGGTTCAGGACACAAAGGTGATTGAGGCGCCGGCTAATCAGGCCACGCTCACGCAACGGTACACGCGCGAGGCCGTGAGTTTTATTGAGCAATAAATCGAAGCCGTTCTTTCTGTATCTGCCGCACACCTTCCCGCATCTGCCGATTTTTGCTTCGAAAGAGTTTCACGGCAAGAGTGCGAATGGGCGGTACGGTGATTCGGTGGAGGAGATTGATTGGTCCACCGGCAAGATTCTGGACGCGCTCAAGCAACATGGGTTGGAGAAAAACACGCTGGTGATTTTCACCTCGGACAATGGCTCCAACGGCCGTAACGGCGGTTCCAACGCGCCTTTGTCCGGTGCGAAAGGCGGTACGATGGAGGGCGGCATGCGGGTGCCGATGATCGCCCGCTGGCCTGGCCGTATTCCCGCCGGCAGTACGTGCAATGAGTTGTCCAGCACGATGGATTTCCTGCCGACCTTCGCGGCCTTGAGCGGAGGGTGGTTGTTCGGAAATAGAATTGACGGGAATGACATCACGCCGCTTCTCATCGGTTCGAAGAAGCAGGAGGCCTCGCCGTATGAAGCGTTTTATTATTACCGCCGCCGGCAGTTGCAGGCGGTGCGTTGGGGTGATTGGAAATGGCATTTGCCTTTAGCGAACACGTTCCCTAACTGGACCACTGCCGATCAAAAAGGCCGTGGGCGGCTGGGTAAGTTGGTGAATTTGAAAACGGATTTGGCGGAGAAAGTGGATGTGACCGCTGCCAACCCGAAGGTGATGGCCAAGATGCGCGAATTGGTTGCGCAGGCGGAAGCGACGTTGGGCAACGAGGACCATCAGGGGAAAGAGCAACGACCGGCCACGACGCTGGAGAGTTCGAAGCCGATGGTGTTGGTGAAATAATCCGTAGGCTCGACAAACGGTGGCGGTTTGTCCGTAATTTGTGCGTCTCATGCGTTTGAAGGATCGGATAATTTTGGTGACCGGCAGTACGACCGGGATTGGCGAGCACATGGCGCGGCGTTTTGTGGCGGAGGGGGCCAAGGTGATTTTGCACGGACGCAACGCTGAGCGTGGCGCGGCGTTGGTGGCGGAACTGGGGGCGGACAACGCGGCCTTTTGTCAGGGCGACCTCGGGGATGTGACCTATCCGGAGCAGTTGGCTCAGGATGCGCTGGCGGTGCACGGACGCATTGATGGGCTGGTGAACAATGCGGGGCTGGTGACGCGCAATAAGATTGAGGAGACGGACGCGGAGTTTTTCGATCGCATCATTGGGGTGAACGCGCGTGCGCCGCTGTTGCTGATCCGCGCGTTGTTGCCAGCGCTCAAGAAGAGCGAAGGGTCAGTGCTGAATATTGGCTCCATTCTGGCCTGGTGCGGTCAGGAGAATCTAGTGGCGTACTCAATGAGCAAGGGGGCGCTGATGACGATGACGCGTAACCTCGCCGACTCGCAGGCGCGGCACAAGGTGCGATTCAATCAACTCAATGTCGGCTGGACGCTGACGGAGAATGAGTATCACGTGAAGATTGCCGACGGTCTGCCGGAGAATTGGCCGGACAAGTTGCCGGAACACGCGGCGCCCTCGGGGAAATTGATGGGACCGGAAGATATTGCGACGGCCGCGGTGTACTGGGTGAGCCCGGAGAGTGCTCCGGTAAGCGGGTCGGTGCTGGAGATTGAGCAATACCCGGTGATCGGCCGGTTCCCGAATTTTGAGGGCGAGGACGCCGTGTAATTTTTTATCCTGATGATCATGAAACGAATTATCCTTTTCCTGATCGCCTTGCTGCCGGTGTTGTTATCGGCGGAGACGTACGATCCCAGCCGGTTTGAGCGCGAGGTGCTGGTGGGCAGCAGCCGCGATGCGATCCAGTTTGAAGTGCTGGCCAATGGCGACATTGTGTTTGTGGAATTTGCCGGCGGCGTGAAACGCTGGATTGCCCAGACCGGCTCGGTGACCACGTTGGGTCGTGTGCCGACTTATGCCAAGGGCGAGGTGGGTCTGCTGGGGTTTGCGGTGAGCCCGAACTTCTTGAAGAACGGCCATCTCTTCACGCTACATTGTCCCTTGGCTAAACAGGACACGATGCGCGTGAGCCGTTTTGTGGTGAAGGAAGACGTGATGGATGTGAAGGGCGAGGAGGTGTTGCTCGAGTGGCCGTATGATGATGAACACATTTTTCACATGGGCGGCGCGGTGTTCATGGACGGCCGCGGCCACCTGTACATTGGCAATGGCGACAACTGCCACTGGAAGCCGGGGCTGCCGATCGATTATCGGCCGGGTAAAAAGAGTTGGGACGCCATGCGTTCAGCAGGCAACTCGCAGGATTTGCGCGGCAAGATTCTGCGCATTCAGCCGAAGGATGAGAGCGGGTACGTGATTCCGAAGGGGAATTTGTTTACCGACCCAAAACAGGGTCGACCGGAAGTGTACGCAATGGGCGTGCGCAATCCGTTTCGTATGACAGTCGATGACTCTGACGGCACGCTGTACTTCGGCGATGTCGGACCGAATGTGTTTCCGGAGCTGAAGATTAACCCGCTCGGGTATGATGAAATCAATGCCGCGCCCAAGGCAGGCAACTTCGGATGGCCACTGTTTATTGGCCCGAATGAGCCGTATCCAGTTTATGATTTTGAAAACAATAAGGTAGTGGCCACCTTCAAGCCGGGAGCGTCGGAGAATCATTCGCCGAACAACACGGGCATCAAGAAACTGCCGCCTGCGCAGCCGGCGTTGATCTGGTACGGCAACGTGAAAAGCGAACGCTTTCCCAGCCTCGGCTCGGGAGGACGCTCGATCATGGCGGGGCCGGTGTACCGGTATGATCCGAAAAGTAAATCGTCCATTCGTCTGCCTAAGGAATTCGACGGGCACTTGTTCATTTACGAGTGGATGCGCAACTGGATCCAGACGACCAAGCTCGGCACCGAAGGCCCGGCGGTCACGCCGTTTTTGCCGGACTGGAATTTTCGTCGGCCGGTGGATATGAAACTCGGCCCGGACGGCGCATTATACATCATCGAGTACGGCGACAAATGGTGGGAAAACACCGACAGCCGCATCGCGCGCATCGTGTATCGCCGCGGCAATCGCGCTCCGAAGGCGATGTTGGCGGCGGATGTCTCGGCCGGCAAGGCGCCGTTGAAAGTGGCGATCAGCGCCGCGCAATCCTTTGATCCGGACGGTGATGCATTGAAATACAAATGGAGTGACGGCAGCATGGAATCGACCTGGAATCAGGCCATTAATAAACCCGGCGTGCATCAGATTTCAGTGACCGTTACCGATCCCAACGGAGCGAAGAGCACGGCCACACAAACGATCCATGTGGGCAACGCGCGTCCGGAAGTGACGTTTCAATCGCCGGCTCACGGCTCGTTTTTCGACTGGCAGCAGAAGCTTACCTACAAACTGGCGGTCTCCGATGCCGAGACAAAACAGATCGACGGCAACCTCGTGGCCCTGCAGGGCGAGTTTCGAAACCGACGTTATCTCACTGATGAAGATACCGAGCTGGCTACGCCCGGTTTGGCGTTGATGCAAAAGAGCACCTGCTTTGCCTGCCACATTTCCGATACGCTCTCGGCTGGGCCGTCCTACGAATTGGTCGCCGAGAAATATGCTGATGAGGACGGTGCGGCCGCGCGCCTGGCCGAGAAGGTGCTCAAGGGCGGCGTGGGCGCGTGGGGGCAGCAACCGATGCCGCCGCACCCGCAGCATACTCTCGAGCAAACGCGCTTGATGGTGGACTGGATTTTGTCGCTGAACGATAACACCGCCAGCACACCGCATCGCGGTTTGTCCGGCGCGTACGCTGCGCCGGCACAGCCGAAGATTCGCGTAAACGAGGGCGTGCTTGTGCTCACTGCCGGCTACACGGATGCAGGCGCCGAAGACATGCCGCCGTTACGCGGAGAGAAAACAATCGTGCTTCATTCGCGCCGCAAGAAGGCGGCGCTCTACGACGCCAACTACGGTATGCAATACGTGGAACAGGTCGAGGGTGAGAAGGGCATCATCGGCCATTTCCAAAATGGCGATGCGATTGTGTTCCGCGAACTGAATTTGGCTGAGGTGTCGAAAATCATCGTGCGTGCCGGTGGTATTGATGGAACGGGTCGCCTTGAGCTGCGTGCCGGATCGGCTAAGGGCAAGCTATTGGCCGCGGTGAAAGTGAAATTCACCGGCGACGGTGAATTTGTAGAACTGCCCGCCAAGCTGAAGACCAGGGATCTTACCGATGTGTGGGTGATCGCCAAAACCAAAGGCGTGCTGGGTCTGAACTGGATTGAGTTTCAGAAGTAGCGCGTTCGCTCATCTGTTTTCCTTGCCCGAAACCGTACCGTACGGGACGATTGGGGCATGAATTTTTGGGCGATTTTTCTGCTGGTCGGCCTGCCGCTGGCGTCGCTTGCCGCAGACACGGTACAGTACAACCGCGATGTGAGGAAAATATTGGCGGCGAATTGTTTTTCCTGCCACGGGCAGGATGCGGCGACACGAAAGGGCAAGCTGCGGTTGGATGAAGCGGCTGGCGCATTGAAACCGAGGAATGGGGCGGCGGCGATTGTAGCGGGCAACCTTGAGGAGAGCGAGGCGTGGCAGCGGATTATTACGGACGATGCCGATGAACTAATGCCGCCGCCGGACTCGAAGAAAACCCTGAGCTTGGAGGAGAAGGCCATCCTCAAGGCGTGGATCGAACAGGGGGCCAAGTACGAGGAGCATTGGGCGTTCATCGCGCCGAAGAAACCGGCCGTGCCCAAGGCTGCCAAGGAGGCGGCGAATCCGATTGATGCATTCCTACGACGGCGCCTCGCTAGGGAAGATCTGAAGCCCGCGGCGTTGGCCAAGCCAGAGATGTTGGTGCGCCGTGTGTATCTGGATCTTACTGGCCTGCCGCCGACGCTCGCCGAGGTGGATAGCTTTCTACTGGATAAATCGCCCGAGAAACTGGAGCGCCTGATCGCCGACTTGATGAGGCGACCAGCGTATGGTGAGCACATGGCGCGCTATTGGCTGGATCTCGCGCGCTACGCAGACACGCACGGGCTGCACTTGGATAATGAGCGGTCCATGTGGCCGTACCGCGATTGGGTGGTGCGGGCGTTCAATCAGAACATCAAGTTTGATGAATTCACGCGCTGGCAGTTGGCCGGGGATTTGTTGTCGGAACCGACGATGGATCAACGGATCGCCTCCGGCTTCAATCGCTGCAACGTGAGCACCAGCGAGGGCGGTAGTATCGGTGAGGAATGGATTTATCGGTACGCAGTTGATCGCACCTCGACGGCGGTGGAGGTGTGGATGGGCCTTACGGCGGGCTGCGCGGTATGCCACGATCACAAATTTGATCCGCTTTCCACGAAAGAGTTTTACTCGATGTACTCTTTCTTTCACAGCGCGGCTGATCCGGCGATGGACGGTAACAAGAAGGACACGCCACCGATCCTGCGCGTACCACGTCCGGGCGATAAGGAAAAACTTGTGGCCTTGGAGAAGCAAATTGCGGCGGTGGAAGAACGCGTCAGCGAGGC
>Ga0160423_10000930_pt1 | contig 24370 bp, 27 predicted proteins | sample CRUFie14St8metaG_FD_108191 | JGI IMG/M metagenome (GOLD analysis project Ga0160423, IMG submission 108191) | Marine microbial communities from the Costa Rica Dome - CRUD Field 142mm St8 metaG | ecosystem: Environmental > Aquatic > Marine > Oceanic > Photic zone | place: Costa Rica: the Eastern...
ATTGGTGGACCAAGAACTAAGGCACGAGCTCAATTAGAAAGATTTAATGAACAACAAGATGCCCAACAACAACAAGATGCCCCACAACCTGAACCAGAAGAAGCACCAGCAGAAGAACCAGAACAACCTTCATTTGAAGATGTTGTGGCACAAGGTCAAAGAGAAAGACAGGCAAGACTTCAAAGGGGTGATGATGTTGCGGACCAAAGTGCCAATGCTGAGGCAGAAGCACCACCAGAACCAACAGGACCCAGAGCAAGTGTACCAGAGGTTGACACAACTGATCCATTTAGTGAAAACACAGGAGCAAGGGTAAGACCAACAGAAATTGGTGGTGAACAAAGTGGATTAAGTGATGTTGGTAGTGAAGGATCAAGTCTACTCGAAAGAGCAGGTCAAAAAGCATTTTCAAGTTTGGCACAAAGGGGACAAAGTATAAGACAAGGTTTTCAATCTGTAAAAAATTTCTTTACTGGTGGCGGTGGGGAAGCTGGTGAAGTAGGAGCAGAAGCAGGAGCAGAAGCAGGTGGCGAAGCATTAGCAGGTTTAGGGGTTGGTGACGCAGTTTTAGGGGCAATCCCTGTTGTTGGTGAATTGGCACTTGCTGTTAGTGGATTTGTAGCAATTGGGGAAGGTATTTACCATTTATTTCACCCAGAAGCAAAACCACCAGCACCCAAACCAACGGCACCTGTTACCGCCCCACACGCACTTACACAAAAATATGCTTTGGCACTTCCATCTGTTGATAACGCTGTTGATCGTCAAGCATCTGTTGGAACTTTTTGAATTTAATTTATTTTTATTTTCTTATTATAATATATATAAAAATGTACGGTGCTTCAAATGTCCAAAGAAAACAAAAAGCAGTTGTCAAAAAAACAAGAAAACCAATGAAAAAAGAAGTTGTTGAACTTGATGGTGAAAAGGTTGAATTCAAGAAGGGTGGGTTAAAAAGATCTTTACAGGTTCCAGAAGATTACACTTTCAAGAAAGCTGAGTTGGAAAGATTAAAGAAACATGATATAGGAAAAAATTTTCAATTTAAGGGAAAAAAATTCACTATGAATGACAAATTAAAAAAACAGATAACCTTAGCATTAACTTTGATGTCTTCCAAAAAATAAATACTTATTATATATATTACTATCAAAAAGAACTTAGAAAATATCCAAGTATATCATATAATATAATATGTATACCCCAGTTGACGAAATTAACCGCAACCCAGTTTGTAACCCCCCAGCATCTTGGATCCGTGATCCACTACCTTTTCTTGACGATATACCCAAACAGGTGGAAGAAGTCTTTAATTATGACTATTCAAAATTCAATATTTTCCCAAAGTTGAACATTGTGACTGTCAAACCTTGGATTGATAATGTCCCTAACCCTAAGGTTAATGATGATGTCATTAATTGTGGCAAATTTGATTATCGTGGTTCTAAGAAATTTACAATGCCACGATGGAAGAAATTTGTTTTTGAAAATCTAAATCACAAGGAAGCTGTTTTAGACAGGAAAAGAAGATTTCACATTGCTAATGACAAATACAAAGGTTATAAATATGAAGACAGACAAAGTCTTAGAAAGGCAGATCTTCTTGAATGGGCAATGATGAATAATCTTAATGTCAAGAAATCTATGAAAATTAAGGACATTATTGATTTGCTTATGAAAATGGATTAATTAATTTATTACACAATATATTAATTAATTATTTTATTTTATTTTAAAAAAATTTTTTTCTAATTTAATTATATAATAAAAATGTTTAAACCACAAGGATCACAAGTTTATGTTGCTTCTAAATCTCAATCTGTCAAACCAGATGTTGTCAGTGATGTTCAGGCACTTGACCAGATTAGACTTCTTATCCCCAGTTTTGTTGATTTCATCAATCCCAAAGAAACTTATTTAAGAGCAGAATTACAGATGGTAAATGCTCGTGGTGTTATTGTACCAGATAAAAAGGGGGGCATTCATTCTCTCTTTCGTAATGTAATTATAAGGGACGGTGGAAATACCGCCACATTGGAAAGTTTAGAAGACTATAATGCCCAATGCTGTATGACTTCACCTTTCACAGCTCAGTCCTCACTTGCTCACAAGCGTGAATTATTCGAAGGTGTACAGGCAGATGCCAACAACTCAGGAGCAAGTCTTTACTATGACGCACCACAGTCACTTGCTGGTGCCACTGATGCTGACACAGCAGTTGGAACCCCTCGTGTTGCCAAAAAGATTGAAATTTACACACAGTTAAAGGCAGGAATATTTAGCAATGGAATAATTCCAAATGCTCTAATGGGTGGTATGAGAATACAGATTGATACAGAAGATCCAAACCGTGCTTTAACCCTTCCATTTATTGGTGGAAGTTTAGAAGCAGGACTTGCTGATGCTCACAAGACCACTGGAAATCTTGCCAATGGTGGTGTTGGTAACCGTGACGGAGCTGTTGCCCAGAACACTGGAACAATAACCCTTGATATAAGCACAGACGCAACTGGTAAAAACAATCCTTTTGCTGTTGATGATATACTTTATATCCAGAAGAAAGACGGTGGCGATTACCCACTCATACCTGTTGGTGAAGCAGGATCCACAGAACAAGTCCTTGGTGTTGTTTCTGGATTTTTCGTAACTGGTGGAAAACTTGGTGTCAAACTCACACTTCAAGCAAACACAGGAACCGCTGTACCCACTGGTGCTTATGATCCAGCAGGAACAGATGACGCAAGGGTCTATTATAAGGTAAGTGACAGAGAAAAAGCACTTTCTGTCCTTAGTGCCACCGCAACTTCAAATGTTAAGGACAGAACCATTCCAGCACCAACTTACACCATTTCAGGACTTGAAATGCTCTGTTCAGTTGTTACACCACCAGCAAGTTATGTTGAAGGTATGTTGAAGAAATCTTTAACAGATCAAGGTGTATCTATGGATTACTTAACAAGTGAACTTCACAGATTTAACCAAGTAAATACACAGGGACTTGTTCAGGTACAGATCCCAACCCTTGCCACTCGTGGCAAAGCTGTCTTTTGCCAACCAATCCCCAGTGCCAATTTTAGGTCCTTATCAACTTCTTCGTTTTCTGGCAAACCAGATGGGGCAAGAAATTATCAGTTTGTTAAGGGAACTGAACTTATACCTTCAAGGGTGGCACCCTTAGAAAGATATTCCCAGACTGTTGGTACTAAGGGACAGAAAAGAAATGAACCACTACACACCAGTGAATTACAGAAGGCACTTGTAAACATTGAGGAAATGCCATTTTCACTTCAAAAAATTGCCGATAGTTTTGTTATAGCAAGATCTTTCAATAAATATGGACAGATCACTGATTTAGCAGACCAGACCCTTTCATTGAGGGTTGACTATGACGCAGGAGCTTCCCAGAAAATATTTAATAATTTTGTTTACAAACTTGCTCGTCTTACAATTTCAAAAGGTCAGGTTTCTGTTGTTTCATAATTTATTTAATTTAGATTTTTTTGATTTTCATTTAATATTATCAGTAAAATAATATTAAATAAAATAATTTTTTTCTAATATTATTATATATTAAAAATGAGTGCTACAAACATAACCGCCGTTGAAAAGTTTGAGATCTTGCCAAGCAACCAACCAGCAGACAATACCTATTCATTTAGAAAAGGTAACCCTATAATTACCTTCAATATTGGTTCCACCAGTAAACTTCTTCGTGCTTCAAGTGTACGCATTAACGGAACATTAACCGTTTTTGATCAAGCAGGAGCTTTGGTTGGTAATGGTGACATCAACCAAAGTCGTGGTGGTGCTGGGGGTGCCACTACCGCAAAAGTAAACATTAATCCTCGTGTTGGTGTTCAAGGATTATTCCAGAATGTATCCTTAGCATCAAATGATACAAACCAAACATTAGAAAGTGTTAGACAATACGGTCGTATGTGTGCCACTATTTTTCCTTCAACCCATTCCACTGAGGACTTCTTACAGAATGAAGGTGTTGTTGAACTTGCTTCTGGACTTGATGGTGTAACTGGTGATTTAGTCAACAATTCTGTTTCATTTTCTGTCAGGTTACTTGCTGGAATGTTACAGGGTGGAACAGCAATCCCAATGGGTGTCAATGGTGTTCGTGGTCTTACAATCCAGCTCGAATTGGTAAGTGACCAGCAACTTCTTTCTGGTGCTGATGCTGGTGCTGGTGGTGGTGCTTTCTATGAAATTAAGGATCTTTCATTGACTGGTGATTTCTTAGTCCCAGACGCACAGGGACAACAGGCACTTGCCATTGCTGGATCTGGTGCTTTCCAGTACAATTCTTATAACAACTTATATTCTGTCATTGATAGTGGTGACGCAACCCAGACTTATAATTTAGCAAGTTCTGGTGTATTAGATATTTTCCACAATTTCCTTCCAGTATCTCACGCAAATAATTATAGTCAAGATGGTTTTAGTACTTCAATGTTACAGACAACAAATGCCAGTGGTAGTGATTACACAGGAACAGCTGTTTTACAGAAAGTTTCATTTTCTCGTGGTGGATTGAAATTAGGTCTTGATTATGATTTAGATGTAGAAACTCAGTCAAGTGAAGGAAGACCAGAAACTGGTGTTATGGTAAATGCCTTAAATGCTGTTGGTGTAACAACTTATGGACAGAAGACAAAACTTACAAATCAACCACTTTTATTGAATTTTGGTGGTCAGGACGAAATAATTTACAATACATCAGGACTTCAACCTTTCAGTTCAGTAGATGCTGGAAAGAGAAATTTTGCCATTGGTTTAGGAATTGATAAGATCAGTGGTGTAGGTGTAGATTTTAGGGGTCAGTCCTATGCTACTCGTATTCAATCAACGCTTGATGGTAAATCACCAAATGCCGTATACACTTATGTATTATCCAGAAATACTTTAATGTACACACCACAAGGAATTATGGTTCAGTCATAAATTTATATTTAAGAAAATTTTTTTTTATTAAATTTAATATAATCAAAATTATATTAAATAAAATAATTTTTTTCTAATATTATTATATATTAAAAATGAGTGCTACAAATCAGTTGCCCAGTGTTCTACAAGTTTCAACAATTGCCGATGTTGACACAATGAATATTAAGACAGAAGTTCTTGACCCTATCACTATAACCCAGACCCAAGCTGTCTTCCAGATACCTAAGACTGGAATTCTTGATGGTGGATCTATGGTTCAGTTAGGTGTCACTGGATCCAGTGATTTATTTTTTCCATTAAACACTGGAATTCACGGTTTGATCAAATCTTGTTCCTTGAAAGTTGGTGGCAAAGTTCTTGCTTCAAATGATGACTATGCCCACTATACTACTATGACCAGACAATTTGAAAGTCCAGAACATCGTGCCTTTGTCGATATGGTAAAGTCAGGTGCTATTGGTGATAGATTTGCCGAAGTAGAAAGTGGAAGAATTGGTTATAGAGATTTAGAAAGTACAGTTAACGCTGGTGATGCTACCCAGACAGAAAGTTTAGTCCCTGAATTTATTAGACCAACCACAGATGACAGCACAACCCCACTTTTCAGTGTTCCCCTTTCCACACTTATTCCTATGATGAGATCAAGAACTATGCCACTTATGGCATTAAAGGAACATGTTTACATTCACATAACTTTCAACACTCAGTTGGTTACTGCTGATGTTGGAAAAATTTGCTGTCTCAAACAGGGTTCAACAGCTTCCCCTGCTGTTACCGTTTCCACTTCAAACATTAAATTTATCAGTGACCATCTTTACTATACCGATGAAAAAATGGACGAAGTTGTCCAGAGATCACTTAGTCAAGACGGTCTTTCTGTACTCTATGAAGATCTTATCACCACTTTTGCTGATGTTCCTGCCCTTGCCCCAAGTGCTGGGACTGTTACACCACAGAAGATTGAAAGACAGATTGCCGTTTCTGGTAGAACTGTAAGAAACATAATGGTTGCTGAAAAACAGCTTGACCATACCAGTGTTATCTTAGGTGACTATATATCAACCGATCTTATAATCCCAACTTCTTACAATTTTAGAATTAATGATCAAAGAATATATGATAGAGATGTTCAGGCACCACCAAGAAAATACACAGAACTTGCCCAACCTATGGGCAAACCACTAATGGTTCCCAACCAGTTTTATTCATTTGATGCTGATAGTGACAAACAGAACCAACCCACTCAGGGTCTCAACCAGAATTCTGTTGAAATTGGAAAGATTGAAGGACACCAGCTTCCCCCAGCAAACGGAAGTGATGTAACTAATGACCTTCGTGCCACCAGTGCTTATGTTGGTTATGATGCCACAACTTCTGGTTTCAATGTACTTGGAAATGGTGTCAAGGTTGGTGTCAAACCAATTCTTATCCAGAAAACTTATTCAAGACAGGCGGATAGTGGAACCAGTGTAATGAGACAATCAGGAGCAAGACAGATGAGAATTTACACAGGTGTTGAAAGACTTTATAATATCAAGAATGGTGAAATCACAATCAGTGCTTAAATTAATTTTCTAATTAATTAATATAGATAAAATGAGTGACCTGAAACCAAAAAAATATTATAAAGGATTGACTGACAAGGAAGCAAAAGAAAAGAAAAAGAATATAGAAAAAACAAAAAAGTTGATCAAAGAAGGTAAAGATAGAAAAGCATTTGAAACAGCTTCAAAACGCCCAACGACCAAACAAACACGGCAAAGTGGATTTACCGTAAGATTTAAACGAGATTTTCCAGATGTGAAACCGTTAACGGCAGAGTTTGCCAAAAAGACAGGTATTCCACTTAAAGTCCAAAAAGAAGTTTTCAAAAGGGGCAAGGGAGCTTTCGCAACCGCTGGTAGTAGATCATCAGTCAAATCACCAGAAGCGTGGGCATTTGCCAGATTATATGCTTTTTATTATAAGTCAATCGACGGCAAACTTGATTTTGACAAAGATTTAGCAAAGGGGTTGAAATTCAAGAAACCTTGAATGTTTTATTTTTTCTTTTTATAATGTTTATTATAATTATAAAATTATAATTATAATCTAATATAATTATATATTAAAAATGGCAAATAAATACATTATGTTAGAATGTAATAGATTAAGGGCAAACCTTAACTATAAAAATATAGACGAAGAAGAAGACCAATTCAAAAATGAATGGACCAATAATGTAAACAGTTATGGGATTGTCTGTAATGCTGGTGATGTAATCACTTGTGAAAGTAGTGCTATAAACACCGTAGGGGCAAGTGACACAACAATTGAATTTTTACAAAAGGCAAATAAAAATGGATATTTAGACAACCAGATACAAATGGAATTTGGTTTTTATGTTTGTGATGCTGGATCAAATTTGGTAAAGCTTCCCTTGAAGTTTCAAAATGTATCATTAGGACCAGTTAGTGAAGGGGGTGACCGTTACGAAAATGTAGGGGCAAGTGATTTTTTAACAACAAATCCTTACAATGTAAGAAATAGAATGGTTGGGGAAATTTACCTTGATGCCAACCCCAGCTCTGGGGGATCGTACGACGCATTTGCCCCACAATCAAGTAATACAGGATCATATGATAATGATAGACAATTACCCACAAAAAATCTTGTCACAGCAATTGAATTGTCACAAGTAACTGGACAAATTGGTTTTGGTTACCGTGAAGAAGGAATTTATGAAGTCCCACAACAATCTGGTGTTGGTGGATCAGGTATGAAAATAAAAGTTTTAGAAGTAATCAATGAAGTGAATAAACCAGGTATTCCTTCAAAAATTCAAATATTTGACGCAGGTGGGGATTATGAACAAGACCTTTACCAAGTAGGAAATGCCACAGATGGTGGATCAAATCCAAACGGAAGTCCATTTCAAGGTTTTAACATATTGTCATATCATAACCCAAATTTCACTACTAATTACAATGTTGGTCCAAGTGGCAAAAAATATTATTTTGCCAGTAACAATTGGACTGGACCTGTTCAAACAACATACACTGGTATGCCATTGAATAACCCAACCGCTAATTCATTAGGAAATTCAAGTGATATAAACCCAGATTTCAATATAAGATCCACAACTGTAAATATGGAAGTACCAGTTGGATTGAACACACCTGATAATGTGGGAGCTATTTTGACTGAACAATTACAGAAAGGAAAAATAGCAAAACCCAGTGATGATTTGGAACACATCATTTACGCAAATTACACTGTCAGTTCTGTAAATGCCAAAGACCAACCAGTCACAATCAAACCACCACTTGTTGAGACACCTTGTTATAAAGCAATGCCTTGTAATGGAAACGGAAATGTGGAAAAACTCACGGCACCAGCTCAAAAATCTTTTACTGGTTGTCGTCAATTATTTTATAATAAATTAGGATTTTTAGATCCTTACAAATTAAAAGGATTATATAGATTTAATCTTTGGTATTATGGATTGGTAAACACTGATATAAAAAATGAAATAAACACAGGATTTAATCAAGTGGGAAGTATTGGAAATTTTTTAAATCAAACAATTGGAAATTTGGGACAGTTCACTTCTGTAATGATGGATCTTAACCACGAAACAACAGCAGGTGGACAAACAGTTTGTAAATTAAAGAAGAATGGTATTCTTCTAACAAATATTTATTATAGAGAAGACACTTTGAAACAAATAAGTGAAAGTTTCAAACAATGTGAAGAATATTATGGTGACTTGACAGAAAAATACCAAACCCCACTTGATACTACAAAATTAGCTGTCAATATGGATATTGGAAGATATGGACAAAGTGCCAGTTATCCACTTGAAGGGGGACTTTCCAGAACAAGGATAAAACAACCCATTGAAAGGTTCCAAAACACTGGTGGTACAGTAGTTGATAGTGACTGTGTTAACATAACAGGTGCTGTTGGAAATATTCCTTTTAGATCCAGAATATATGATGATCAATTAAAAGACAATGATGGAGCACAATTGGGACAGCTCATTTTAAGAAGTAGATTTGACCCAACATTGTACTTTACACCAGAAGATGCTGTGCCAGGTGTTGATAGTATCTTTTTGGAATATTGGGAAAAGGTTTCTGGTGCTGGTACAGTAAATCAAAATTATTATGAAAATAGTGCTGTGATAACAGATCATTTTGTAAATTCATACACAGAACCAAATAATAATATAAAATACCAAACAGATGATTTGATAAAATTGGCAGAGAAATATGATCTTGCTGTTATCCCAATTTTCCCACCAAGTGGCAATAATGATTTCAACCCTAACGGAGCAAACCGACCTTATATAGGTTTTTATTCAAGATATGAATTGGGTGCTGGAAATATCGATAATGACACACTGGCAGGTACAGTCCAAAAATGGAAGATTGATAAATCAAATTTTCCTTATGGTTCTTGTATTGGATACGATCCTTCACCAGTAAGAAATCCCCAAGCTCTTTTTTATAACACAAACTATGCCAATAAAGGAAATTTAGGTGACCCAAGTGCCCACAATACTGTGGCATTTATGGGTGCCGTTAACCCAAGTATTAATTTTAATCCATCATTATCAAGATTTCAATTTCAGGGATTGAACACACCAATGACAATTGGAAATGGATTACCTACGGACGATCAATTTGATTTGGAAGCAACAGGAAATCCAGAACAACAATGTTTCAATTGTAATACCACAGGTCAAATTGCTAACATGAATGATGGATCTTTTGCCCCACAAGTTCCACAGATGTCAACAAGATTTGTGGACAGCTATTCTGGATTAGGCATATTAGCAATCAACCTTTTAGATGAACAAGGAAATGTTATTGTTTTAGATAGATCAGGTGATTTTGGTGGTGGATATTCAACACAAACAGGAATAACAGAACCAACGAAATATCCAGCAGATATTTTGGAAGGTACCCTTTTGGGAAAAATGGGTTTCAAGATTGGTCAGTTACTTCCAGAATATGGTTCTGTTTACGCCAATTATAAAGACCCAGTTGTCTTTTTGACAAATGTTCAAAACCAAAATTTTCAAACATATCTAAACAGATTTGATGAAGTACTTAGTCCAATGACAACTGGTGCCGTTATCGATAGTCCAGAATATCAACCAACAGAAACTAACCAGCAAGATATGCCACTTTATGGGATTGGAACAAATATGGGTCTTCAAGCAAGACCAGCAGTTGTCCAAGCAAGTTTGACAGCTCAGGATCTTCCCACCAAATTAGATTATCCATACCTACTTATTTATTCAAGTATAATTCAAGGTGGGACAGACACACAATATTATGGTGGATTGGACGGAAAATCAAAACTTCCTTGTGTAGGATATATCACAAGAAATTATAACAACGGTGATTTCTTTTATTCTTTGGAACAGTCTTTCAACTATACTTGTACAAAGTCATTTACACTCACAGAAATAAAGACAGAAATTAGATTGCCAGATGGAAGTAGACCCAGACTTCAACCACACAATTCTGTGATCTATAAAATTACCAAACCAATGGAAGTGCCAGAATTTCCAGAACCACCACCACCCCCTTCTTCAACAAAGAAGAAAAAAATTGGTGATGGGGATATGCCTTAAATGTTCATTATGTTAGATTTATGCCAGTTTTATATATTATTTATATAAAATCACTTAAAACTGTCATAAAAATTAATTTTTATTCTTCTTTTAGGTGCTTTTTATTGTTAATATATTAAAAGTAGCATAAAAGTGTGAATAATCCTTATATCCTATATTGGGTAATAGTGAAATATACAAAAATATTATATAATTATAATATATAAAATGGATATTAAATTGTCACTTGATGAGAGAAAGAAAATGTTTCATATTGCCAAAGGTTTTGCCACTGAATGTGAAAAGAAAAAGATAGATCCTGAAACAACCAAAGAAATGATGGTTGAAGTTTTACGAGCTACCGCTGAATGTCTTATTGAAGATAGAGAGAAAAAACAATAAATTATATTTATAAAAATAAATATATAAATATAATATATAATAAAAAATGTATTACTTATCTTTAAAAGAAAGTGCTAATGTTGCTCAAAAAGAAAAGTACGAAGATATATATGAATTGATAAAATTGATTAGGGAAAACAAAGAAGACTTTGTTTACAAATCTTCAATTCCCAGATTGAAGCAAACACAATTAAGGGGTGTTCAAGCATTCAAAGAATTGATCAAAAAGGTTACTGAACAACAGAAGATAAGATTTGATGAAGGTTTGAAAAATAAATGGTTAAACTGTTTCAAATTAGTATATAACTATAATAGTCACTCATTGAATTTGAATGATTGTGATTGTATAACTTTTGATAAACAAATTACATTGCCAGAATTATTCGAAAAGTTAGAACTTGAAGAATGTGTTTTGGGTGAACAAGAACCAAACCACTTTGAACATACTGATGAATTTATTGAAACAATATTCCAGTACATAATGGCAGAGAAGCTCAAATCAAGAGATCTTATAAAATTGATAAATAAACTTTTCAATGTTATTTGCCACGGTGATTGTTAAATCAAAGAATTTGGGTCAAGTCCCTGTTCAACCACTAAATAGTGTAAATGTATTTTTTCAATATTAAGATGATCATATTTTCTACGGTTTATTTCTGTATCATTATTTTTACACATCAAATATATGTTTGATCTTGAAATGCCATATTCGTCAGTAATATGATTTAATGTTTTATAATACTTAGTCTCATTTGTTTCCCTATTGAATATTTTATAATGATAATGTGTTTTGTTTACAGATCGTCCATTAGTCATTTTATTATATATATAATTATACATTTTATTTTTTTAATTAGAACAATATTTAAGAAAATTAGATTAAATTTTTTTTTCTATTATTATTATATAATAAAATGTCATTAGTTACTTTGAATAGTAATGGTCAGGCACCCCACTTTTTTAGTTGTCACTTTCCACAACCAATCCACTTGAAACCTTATAGTCAGGTTTGTCTTTTGAAATTTCTTCATTTCAGGGACACACACATTTACAACATTACAAGTTCAAATAATTTACTTTTGTTTTGTATTGGTAACACCACATTTGACGGTATAAGACAAGTCAGGGTTCCAGTTGGTCAGTACTCTGGTGCCGAACTTGCCACAGCATTACAGGATCAAATGAACGCAGTTCTTCAACAACAGCATTATGAATGGACAGTCACATTCATACCAGAAGATGACACCACTTCACCACCAACCAAAGAAAGTTTCACCATTTCTTATGCTTCCTTAACAACACCAGCTGAGGTTGACACCCCAGATGCTGATATGTCACAATTAGAAAGTGATTTGGTCATATCTTCTCATAAAGTAGGGTTGAGTGCTTCTGGTCAAGCATTGGTAGATGGTACAACACAACCTTCTTTGGTTATGAATATGCCAAAAGGTGTTTTAACTGATAATGGAAGCGTAGAATTGGGTGAACTTCATTTTTCAGGTAGTAATTACATTGATGCTGACCCTGACAATGATGCCAATTTTGGTTTCGATGATGTTGTCCTTGGAATGTGTAGAACTGAATTGGCATCAAGGGTTAATGAAAATCCAAATTTAGTATTTGATCCAGACCTTCAAGATGTTGCCATAAAAGCTGGTGCCAATGGTTTAGAAATATCTTCAATAAAAATAGCAAGTGGAAGAAGGGCAGGAAGTGTTGGTTATGCTTCACAAAAATTATGTAGAACAATTCCCAACAGTGCTTTCAAAACACTTGCTTTCACTACACTTGGATTAGATGCCAATGTTTTACCAGTTATGAGATTTAGATTGAAATATACCACACGAGGAGCAAACCGCAGGGTTATTTGCCAAATTCAAGTTGATGATGGACAAGGTGGTGGATATACAGATTTGGCAGACGGAGCTATGGGTAATGATGCTCAGGGAAACCCATTTGTCACTTCTTTCACAGCAGGTGATGGCACCGTTTTTCCTTCAACATTTTGGGTTAGTGATCAATCATCTTTCAATGACTTGAATGCTGGTGGAACTTCACAAAGGGTCCAAAATGTAATGATTACCAAAAAAGCACCATTCCTTCCAACCTGTACATTTCTTGATGATATAAGTAGAATGGGTCCACCTGAACTTACAACAGCAGGTCTTGTTTATCAAGATGGTAGTGCCAATGCTGTCACAATAACAGATTATTCAGGATCAAATGGTTATACTTTTAAAATAGCGATCCCAGATGCTGGTGCTACTGAATATTATTTGAAAGAGAAACTTGGCGAAGGACAAAATCCACTTGAATTTGACATGTCAGTTGCTGATGTTCCATTTACAGGAAACGGAAAAGCACTTTATAATAACTTAACTGATGGAATAACAATCACACTAAATGGTGGCGGAGCTGGTCCTGTACTTACTGAAACCGCAGGTGTAAGTCCACCACTTTCACTCATTACCAGTAATAAATACAGTTTCAAAACAATTCTTAATCCTAATCTTAGACCCTTAACAAGTGTTAATGTTGCTGATGGTACCCCAGCATTGGATACAAATGATGTTGTTTCACAATTCTATGCTGAACAACCAGATGTTGACCAAACACTTACCAACGGCACAACTGTTGGTGCTGATCTTTCAAGACAAGCAATATTATTTTTAAGACAATTGACAACAGCAGATGTGAGTGCCAACTCAGGGTCCCCAGCAAATCTTAGAAATGGTCAGGCATCTGGAACCATTGGATCAACTATTGGTTCAGTTGCCAATATTATTGTTGGCACGAGCTCAACTGGACAACAGATTTTTGCTTCTGGTCAAGATACTCAACGAGTTGCCAAAGATACCATTATAACAATACAAATTCCAGAATTAGCAGGTGTCAAATCTTTCAATGGTATTGACCAAGGTGCTGGTCAAAAATTATCTGGTGAAGGAAAAAACATTGCCGTGTTACCAAGGGAAGAATTTGAACAAAGGGGTGAAAATACCAATGGATCATTAGTGTATGTTTCACCATTCGAAAACTGGATTGATATTAACAACGGAGCAGATATGTACCTAAACCAGCTCACTTGTGAAGTAAGACAACCAGCAGGTCAACTTGCTACTGATTTACGACCTGATACAATCACCCAAATTAAATTTAGACAGGATCCTATGAGATTACAGGAAGCAAGAGCAGATAAAAGATTTGAAGATTTAGCACTTTCACTTTCAAGTGCTGTTCAAACTGGACAGATATTAAGTAAAGAAATGTATTTGACTGGATCTTAAATACCATATCAATACCAACCTACTATATAAATAAAAGGTAGGTACTTATTTTTATTTTTCCAAACTTTTCAATTTTAATTTTTTCAAAAATCATTATTTAGGAATGTTTATGATTTTTCAAAAAAGTACCTACCTTTTTTTGAAATTTAAAAAGTATTTAAATATTTCTTTAACTTTAAAATAAAATTAAATATGTTTAAAAAAAATGGTTTAAATAAATATCTAAGTATATTATAAAAATGGATAAAATGTTGTACAAAGAAATGATTGATGTTGAAAACGCAAAATATTTGCTTTCCCTTAACGACTTTCAGTGGGGAGATCTTTTGAATGCCAGTGACAAAGATAGCTGGAATGGTGAGACCATTTGGTCAAATATGGAAGTTTACATTAAGCAACTGAAAAAATGGTTGAAAGTTGCTATCAAGGATATGGAAATTAAGGGATATATAAATACAGAATACAAGTATTCTTCTACTTTACAGGATTGTGGCAGAATTTATGTCAAGGGTTTTGGTGTCCAGAGATTGACAAAAGAACTCAGGGGATTTTTGATTGCTGATCATTCAGTAGATATTGATATTAAGAATTGTCACCCTGTAATGCTCAAAGGTGTTCTTAAAAATTATTTTGATGAAATTGACATCAAAAAAGATTTTCCTTTTTTGAGGGATTATATCAAGCACAGAAACAAATGGTTGACTGAGTATGGTTGTACCAAAGTAGATATTTTGAAAGCAATGAACAGTGGTTGGAAATACAAAACAACCAACAAATATTTATTACAACTTGATCTTGAATTCAAGAAAGCTCAGGCACTCATCTTTAATGCTCTGGAAACAAAAACTGAATTGCCAAAGACTATTCTGGCAAGAAAACAACAAATGAAACAAAACAAACACGGAAAGTATTTGAATGTCGTTTTGACATACTATGAAAATCAAGTTTTACAAAGTATCTTGAAAATGGATAAGGTGAAAGACTATGTCCACACACCAATGTTTGACGGTTTCACAATGAAAAAACTTGAACAAGAAAAGATTGACGAAATACTTGAAATTATCAATGAACACACATATCCACTTGGTGTTAAGTGGGTTACAAAAGATCACGACCTTTCAGTGGTAAAAGATGAAGGTGTTGAAATTTTGCCACCACCAAAGACTTATGATGAAGTCAAAGAAGAATTTGAAGTTGACCACTTTATCATTGAAAATCCACTTATGTTTGGTAGACTGTACCAGCTCGATGGTGAGGATAAGTACCAATTTTATAACAAGGAAAAATTCAGGGACTTGGTCAAACCTGTTCAGTTTGCTGATCTTACAAGTGAAAACCCAAATGCCAAAGTAGAATTTTTCACACATTGGTTGGAAGATCCAAACAGATTGTCATATAAGGAAGTCAAGTTTTTGCCAAGGTTTGAACATAATGTTGAGATCTTCAACAGTTTCAAGGGTTTCACTTTTGAAAATGAAAAGAAGGTTTTTGATGAAGACCCTGAATGTGTCACACTTTTCAAAGATCATTTGTCACATTTGACAAACCACGATCAACCAAGTATTGATTATCTTATGAATTATATTGCCCACCTTTTACAGAAACCTTGGGAACTTCCAAAGACAGCTATTATTTTGAAATCAAAGCAAGGACACGGAAAAGATACTTTGATTGATATGATCCAGAAAATGATTGGAAAACAACACATTTTCAGGACAGCAGAAATTGATGACATTTTTGGTGCTTACAATATTGGTATTAGGGACAAACTTGTACTTCAATTGAATGAAGTTGACGGCAAAGATGGTTTCAGTAAAAAGGAAAAAATCAAGAATATGATTACAGAAGGTCACACACAGATCAGGGAAAAATATGTTTCACAATATGATCAAACTAATTATCTTAGAATTTTCTTCTTGTCAAACAATCTTAACCCAATTGAAATCACACACGATGACAGAAGATTTTGTGTCTTCAAAGCACACCATAAAAAACCATCAAGGAATTATTTTGAAAGTTTACACGGTATGATCCAGAATGATACAGAAATGTCAATCCTTTTCAATTATCTTATGTCTTTGGATATTTCCAAGTATAGTCCTGACCAAGACAGACCAAAGACAGACGCATACAATACAATGAAGGAACACAACCAAAATCCAATCTACAAGTTTCTTTTTGACAACTTCATCAAGGATCAGTGGAGAACAAATTTTGAAAGTGAAGAATGTAAGAAAAGAAAAGACAAAGATGAGATCTTCTGTAAATCATCAAGTTTGTTTCAATACTATAAGGACTTTTTGAGCTGTGAAAATCTTGGATATATTGTACCAACTTACAAGATTGTCAAAACAGTACTTGCTGACATTGGAATTCATAAGAAACAAAAGAAAATCAATGGGATAAACAACGACTGGTATGTTATCAACATTGAGGATTTGAAAGATCAATTAGAAAGTTATGATCTGGAAGATGATGTTGAGGAATTGAATGACGATGACTTTGAGTAAGACTTAAAGCAAAATAAAATGTTTAATAAATAAATTTAAAAAAATATCTCAGTATATTATAAAAGATGAGAAAAAACCAAAACATTTCCAACTATCATTATAGAAGTGAAACCGTCAATGAAGAAGGCGAAATAATAAAAAAATATTACTTTACTTTACAGGATATTTGTGAAGAATATGGCACAAGTACATTCACGATATATCGAATGATGAAAGGGTACAAACCAAGATCACCAATTCTATCAAATGTATCTTTTCATAAGGATTATCAACCAGCTTTTATCAAAGTTGAAAACACTGAAATATATTAATTTTTTTTTTTGAATTTATTATTTAATTATTATCAATTAATTAAATAACTTATTTTTTCTTTTTCAATCCACACTCAGGACAAGGGGGATCCCAATAGGTATCCCAAGCATCACTGAGACACCACCACCAATATTGTAGATGTCTTAATATGCTATGACATTCAACTTTATGTAACATGTTTTATATAATTATAAAATATTTTTTTTTAGATCCCATCTTCTGGAATAGCTGGAATTGGTTTCTTAGTGTCAACATTTGATATTCTGTACCCAGATTTTTTGGTATTTTTTGGGGTCTTCTCAAAGATCTGTTTAGGATTTATTGGTTTTGCTTTTTCCACAAATTCTTTCTTTGTTTTCACATCAAAATTTCTTGAAATGATGGGTGCCGTTGCTTTATGACTTGCCACTATCTCATCAACATTTGATAAGTTTTTCAACATTTTTATTATATATAATTATATAATAAAATTTTTTCTAATATTATTATATAATAAAATGAGTAACTTTGTACAGATTAGCAATACCAAACTTGAAGAAGTAAAAGGTAAGTTAGATGCTCTACCAGCATTGATCTCTGGTTTTGATACCCACGAAAGTAAAACCAGTGCCCAGCATTTAAGTGAATTAAAAAATGCCAGTGTCAGGGATATCAACAACACAGGTAGCATTGGTGACGGCAGTTCAAACCATACTTCTGTTGCCTTAGGATATGATAGAACTGGTGGAAAGGGAAGAGCTTTGCTTGTCGATACTGATGGCAGACTTAAAACTTCTGTTATGGGAAATACAGAAGCAGACGGCAGTGGTACTCACACCCACTTACATACAGATGCCACTGGTAATCTTTTAACCCAAGTTGTTTCCACTGTAAATGTTGCCCCAGCAAATACCGTGAATAGTGGTATAACAGATGATCCAGCAAACACTTATGCTGTGGGGTTGAGAGCAAGACAAACAATCACCGACAGTTCCAGTGAGACTTTTTTGAAGTGTGATGCTTCTGGTGTTTTACAGGTTTCTTCATCTGGTGGTGGTGGCAGTTCCACTTATACCTTAGAACAGCAAAGTGCCAGTCATAACACCCTTCAACTTATTGGCAACGGCAATGGGCAACAGTATATTGACACCAATGGTGGAAGTAAATTTGTTGTTGTTGTACAGACAAACGACGGTTCTGGTTCACCAAACATTTCAGTTGAATGGAGTGATAACACAAGTTTTTCAACAAATCAAGTATTTGTCTGTAATGGTTTTATTGCTGGGAATGCTGATGCTACACCCAAGACCGTTGCTGGTGTTATAAGGGTTGATAGTTCCACATTAACCAGTCAAGCTATTTTTGCTTATGACACAATCCCAGCAAGATATGCCAGAGTTACAGTTCTTCAACAGTCTGGTGGTGCTATTACATACACCGCAAAAACGGCATTATCACCATAATAAATTCTTTTTTTTCTAATATATATTTAATAAAATGATAGAACAATCTATGATCTATGCTTTTTTAATTGGGTTAGGATCTGGCAGTCTTGTAATGTGTTGTATATGTAAATGTTGCTGTAAATAATTAATTTTAAATTTAGAATAAATATTTAAAATTTTATTCTAAATATAATTATATAAATAAAAATGGAAACTTTGAAAAAAGCTATTGATGAAAAGCGAAACATCAAACCCAACAGTTTGAATGCTTATGTGATAAGTATTTCAAAACTTCATAAAGCAACAGAAGGTGATAGTGAATTCAAAAATCTTGATTTTTTGAAAGATACAGATGAAATCAAACAATTTCTCTCTTCATTGAAATTATCAACCCAAAAGAATTATTTGGCAAGTATTATTGTAAGTTTAGATGCTATGAATACCAAAGGAAAATATGATGATCTTATAAAAGAATACAGAGAAATATTAGATGATACACACAATAAATATGTAGAAGATTATGAAAATGGTGAAAAAAGTGAAAGTCAACAAAAAAATTGGGTTTCAATGAAAGAATTAAGAAAAGTAATGGCAGGGTACCTTAGAGACATAAAAGAAAGAGAATTATTTAGCAAAGAAGAATTGACCAAAAAACAAATGGCATTGTTACAAAAATGGGTTATTGCCAATCTTTTCTTGAATGAAGAAAACCCACCAACAAGATTGGATTATTCACCTATGGAAATTATTTCAAAAGGTGAATATGATAAACTCGATGAAGAAGAAAGAAAAGAAAATAATTATTTAGTTGTCGTTTCAAGAAATAAAAAGTTTTTTAGTTTCAATGAATACAAGACAGCTGGAAAATACGGTGAAAATCAAGTGCCAGTTGGTAAGAAACTAAACAGTGTTTTGAATATTTGGTTGAAATACAATAAGACTGATAGTTTACTTTTGAATTCACAGGGTAATCCAATGAGTGCCAATGGTCTTGGAAAAGAGATCAAAAAAGTATTTGAACCAACAGGAAAAAATATTTCAGTAAACATGTTAAGACATATTTTCATCAGTGAAAAATACCCCAAAGAAAAGCTTGACGAAAAAGCAGAAGATGCCAAGAAAATGGGACATTCAATTAAGACACAAGAAGGTTATTCAAAAAAATAATTTATAATATAATTATAAATGATTGATAAACTAAGTAAAGATGACATTTACACATTATTTACTTTTCTGGGTAATTATATTGACGACAAAGACAAACTTGTTGAGATCATTGAAGGACTGGAAGAAATATTTGTTATAAATGAATAATCACCATAGTATTCTTCTGGCGTGATAATTAGGACTGGAAGGATCATCTTTTGTCAATTTTCCTTCTTTGTTTTTGATACCAGCTGTCCTTGTCAAATAATTTTTTCTTCTTTTTGGGTCACCGTGATCCAATTTTGACCATATACCAGTCTTGTCTTTGAAATGTTGGTTTGCTGGTGGATTTGGGTTTCCAAAGTGTACCTTTTTACCATCAACCACAGTCATAAGTTTTTTATCTTTTCTTGTTGATTTTTCATAAGTGTATTTTCCAATTTTCTTCATTTTATATATATATTATAATAACATATAATATATTTATTTACCCATATATTTCTGTACAAACATATGTGCTTTCTGGCGATCAACACCCATTTTTTGAAGTTCTTTCATTGCTTTGATATGTTTATCTGTATGATGTTTCTTATGTTCTTTATAGTATTCAGTATCAGTCATTTTTTTCATATCACTCATAGACATCTTCTTTCTTGAAGCAGATTTTTCACTTTTCATTTCACCATAGTGTGATGGCATTTTTATATATTAATATTAGATTTTAATTATAATTTTTTTTTCTCTTTTTATTATATATAAAATGAGTGAATGGACTGACTTTGTAAAAAAGTACGCAAAAGACAATGGTATTACTTACGGCGAAGCTCTCAAAAAAGCAGGTCCTGAATACAGGAAGCGAAAAGGCACAAAAGGTGCCGTCAACATATCCAGAGTAAAGAAGGAAAAGAAAGAAGGTAGGGGTGACACAATGGATTTCACCACCAAAAAGGGTGACAAGATCAAAACAGGGAAACGCAAAGGACAGAAGGCGTTTGCCAAAGAAAGAACTTAAATCCAGACATTTTTATCGATAACTTTGTATGTTACAAATATTGAATAAAATGATGTTTTGTTTTCTGGTGGTTGAAGTTCCCCCTTAATATATTTGTCATAATGAATTTTAGTTGAGGGAATAATGAAATAAATTTCCTTGTCTTTGAAAATTTCTTTAAAATACTTAGTGAATATGTTTAAAGAATTCATAATTATTATGAAAGGTTTATCCAATTTCACGAGCTTTTTTAGCATTCTAATTTTCAAATTACTACTAAAAGGGATATTACTTACCAGTATGGAACAATCATTTTCTTCTTTATTGTAACCTAAAAAATCAATGGTACTGTTACCAATTACTTGATACCCTAATTCTTCTAAATATTTTTTTGATTGTTCATTTGAATGTAGTAAACAAAATTCATATATTATTTTTGTTTTGGGAATGAATGGGGTGATCATTTCCCAAGTGCTTTTTTTTGTGTAAAAGTCATCATGGTTATTCCATTTGATGCTATCCTTAAAGTTTGCCATTTTTATATTAATATATATATAGTATTTATTTTTTTATTTAGAATAAAACTAAATTTTTTTTCTATTTATATTTATATATAAAAATGTTTATCTATAAATTTGAACACAATGGGAACACATATATTGGTTCAACAAAGGACTATACAATGAGGTGCCACGCTCATAACCAACACAGAAAACAGGAAAGACACAATAAGACTTGTTTTTATAAGTATTTGAATGAAAATACGATCAATGATATACGACCATATTGTGAAATAATATGTGAACACGAAGGATATGATAAACTGGTACTGAGAAATATTGAACAAGACTTCCTTGATGAATACAAACCAAACTTAAATATGGTAAGAGCAATTAAAAGATAAAAAAATATATAATATTATAGTATAAAATGGAAGTTATACACGAAGAAATAGCAAGTAGACCCAGTCTTATTGTAAGACTGTTGAAGGCAATAAAATGTAAGATGACCTGTTGTTCAGGATCGAGCTGTCAATTTGGGGATTATGAAGAAAAACCCCACCCAGCAGTAGAAACAAGAGACTTTGAAGAAATTTAATGATTTTTTTATTATCTAATTATATTATATAATAAAAATATGGAACAGGAAGATTTGACAATTTTGCCAATCAAACAACCAATTGTTGAAAAAAAGATTTCACACCACCCTAATTTTTTTGATGTAAATGGTGGTGCCTGTGTACTTGATATTGCTTCACCAAGACAGGGAAAGACAACACGAATTTGTAATTATTTTCAAAATCCTAATTTTTTAGCAGGTAAGTTGGACGCTATTTACATTTATTCTTCTACTATTACAAACGGAGATGCTACCGCCAGATTTTTACTTGATCAATACGGAGAAACTATTTATAGCGAATATAGTGATAAGCATTTACAGACTATTATTGACTATCAGGATCAAATCCCTAAACAGCAGAGACCGAACATTGCTATTGTCTTTGACGACTTTATTGCTTTTCCAAATATTAAGAAAAATTCACTTATGTTCAAAATAGCTTCTTCATACCGTCACCACAATATCAAACTGTTATATTATTCTACACAATTGTATAAAGCAGTACCCAATATTGTTCGTCAATCAATAAATTATGCTATTATTTCACAAAATGCCAATAACAGAGAAGTGGAAAAAATGGCAGAAGAAATGGGGGCAAGATATGGTGATCAAAACCAATTCAAATCATTATTGAAAGAAGCTACTTCCAAACCTTATGCCTTTTTGTTTCTTGATTTGTATGGTAAACCAGCAAAAGCATATCAAAATTTTACAAATTTACTGTATGAAGCACCAGAAACCCTTTCAAATGTCCCTGTAAATACTGATTTTGATGGATTTGATGAAGAAGACCCAAGATATGGTGGTACAAGTGAATGATCCTTAAAACCCCTTTATTTAAATTTTATTTTTTATCAATATTTATATAATATCCAAGTTTATTATATAACTCAATATGCCTCAACACTTCACACAAAACGAATACAAAATGATTATGCTTGCTCTTGGACATTTGGAAAGTTACACAGATTGTAAAGATGAATTGGAAAACATACCAGACAGACCAGACAAATATGGTAAACTACTGAAAAAAGATCCAAGTGCTGATTATACTGATGATGAATTGAAAGCAATTCAAAATAAATATCTTGAAAATATCGAAACACTCAGGTCAAAGCTTTTCCAAAGAATTAAATGATCATCTAATACCAGTCTACTACCTATCTACTATATAAATCTTCATTCAATTTCTTTCTTTTTATTTTTGAAAAAAAGGTAGGTACTTTTTTGAAAAATCATAAACTTTCCAAATTTTGGATTTTTGAAAATTATTTTTTTGGAACTTTTCTATTTTTTTGAAAAAGTACCTACCTTTTTTTATTTAGTAGTTTTGCTTTTATTCCAAGAAATAGAAAAAAATAGAAAACAATTTAAATTTTATTCTAAAAAATATTTTCTAAATAAATATATATAATAAAAGAAAATGGACCAGTTCCCAGATATTTCTATGCCCCCAGAAGTTAAAGAAGACTTGGAAATAATTGAAACAGAGGATTTGAAAGCAGATCCATTTATTAGACAACCACCCATAAAACCACCAGCACCTGAAACACCAGCATCGAAACCAAAAGCAAAAAGACAAGTAAGTGAGAAACAGAAAGCTCATTTAGCAAATGCCAGAAAATTGGCAAGAGAAAGAAAACAAGCAATGAAAAAGGAAAAAGAAGAAAAACCCAAACAAGATGTAAAGGAAGAACCAAAAACAGATAGTGGACTTCCAGTAACCCAAGCACCACCACCTGATGGATTTGAACAATTCCTTGGTTATATGGATAAGTACAGTGATATGATGTTATCACTCAAAGAAGAAGAAAGGAAAAAGCGTGAAGAAGAAGAGAGAAAAGAAAAGGAACTTGAAGCAAAGTATTTCAAAAAATTTCAAGAACAACAAAAACAAAATTTAGACAAAATCCAAAATGATCCAGTAGAAAAAGAACAACCTGTTAAAGGACCAAAAATTCCAAAAAAGAATTTAGATATTCTATCACCACCCCAACCAGATTTTGGTGAATATTCATCATATTTTTAACACATTATATTGATTTTTTATTTTATTTTCTAATATAATTATATATTAAAAAATGTCACAAGATATATATGCTGATCAGGTTAGTGCTATACGAGATAAACTGGCAAGATTACAGGAAGCTCGAATTGAAAATTATGACGAATTAGCAAATTCAATCACTGATAAATACAATGAAAAAATGAAAAATTATGAAGGTAAATGGAAAGCAGTGAGCGAAATGGGTGGTGAAGAACTTGCTGGAATGGTTGGTGCCAAATCAATATACGCTGGTGGTAAAAAATTAGTTGATATTTACAAAAAAAGACAAGAGAGAAAGACAGCTCAAAAAGAAAAGGAACAAAAAGATGAAGTTGATGATGATGATTTTGATGAAGATGCTGAACCATTAGATGGTGATGTATCAAGGGCAGTTGCTGGTGAAGATAATTCCCCAGTTGATTTTTTCAACGAAGATGGGCAAAAGTATTTTACTGGTACAGAAGCGGACCACGAAGAATATTACAATGAAGATGGAACTTTGAAAGATCCTTCAAATATTCCAGAAGGTCACCAAGTTACACCCCAAGAAGAAGGTGTGCCAGACGAACCA
>Ga0160423_10000931_pt1 | contig 24346 bp, 8 predicted proteins | sample CRUFie14St8metaG_FD_108191 | JGI IMG/M metagenome (GOLD analysis project Ga0160423, IMG submission 108191) | Marine microbial communities from the Costa Rica Dome - CRUD Field 142mm St8 metaG | ecosystem: Environmental > Aquatic > Marine > Oceanic > Photic zone | place: Costa Rica: the Eastern...
GAAACCTCTACGTTGTTTTGCGCACTCTCCCATGTCGAACCATTATCGTTTGAAACCATTACACTGGTTGTTGTTGAAGATGGTTCGTCTCCGACCCATACCGCCCTAACTTTACCGACATTGGTTCCTGTTGAAACTTTTTGACTTGTCCAATCACCGGACGTCTGATAAGAGGTTGCATATTCTAGAGAAACCCACCAAGAAACTGCAGATGAGCCTATCAGTTGCATCTTCCAAACCAACTCATTCCCCGGGTGTGTAAAATGAATGGTTTGATTTGTCTCTACCGCTTCCCAATGAGTTCCATTATCAGCACTTACCCAATAATCCACCCTGTCTCCTTGTGTTGGCGCTGACCAATGGTTCTTGACATTGACTGCCAAGACGTCGTCCTCTGTAACAATTGTTTCTCCCATCCAAGTGGTTGTCCCAGGAGCAGGAGTTGTCGAGTAAGTGATACCCATACCAAACTCACGGTAGTAAAGGGTTTTTGAACTCCAAGTCGAATATCCAGTATCCACTGTGATTATTCTCTCACCGTCATAAAACAACCCAAACCCCTTGGCAGGGATATCTTTCGTTCCGGTCTGAGGAACCAAGGATGTGGATGAGCCAGATATAGCCCAGACGCTCATTTGATCAGTATCTTGGTAGTAACTACCCTTCATACATCGCATGTAGAAAAATCCAGAATTGACAATCAAACCGTGTACACTGCTTGTTGTTTTGCCACACTCTGTTGCGGATGAGCTTCCTGATGCAAACGAATACTGTTCTTCACCTCGGGAGAATTGACCGTTTTCACCAAAATCATACGAAACAATTCTTCTCTGCTGTGAGTGAGCAACCCAGATTTTATCAGTGTCACGATCATATGATATTCCGCTATATTCACCATATTGGGGAGATATGTCGTAAGAATCTACACAGCGCCAAACCCAATCATCAGACACATCGATTGCCATGACTTTTAGGTACTGGGAAGGGCTTGATGTTGAATAAGAATACTTGTAGGTTGTAAAGATTCCATACAGCATCTCATCATCTGTTATTGTCCAATCTTTGAATCCGTATGCCTTATAATATGTCGAAGTGGGGTCTTGCGGAAGTGTGCAAGAAGATTCTTTTTGCAAATCAACTACGATATCCCTTGTGACATTGTTTGGATGCATCCTTGTAACTACTTTGTCGAATTGGGTACCTGTAAATGTGGACATGAATATCCAATCATGATTTCGCAGTATTGCACCTTGGCCTTGGGCCATAAAGTTTTGACTTGCTATCTTAACCTGATTACTAAACCTCAACTCTGTTGAATTCGACGTGTGTGGTTGCCTCACGGCGAAACTACCATTGTCAAGCCAAGCATCAGTTCCTGTTAGCTCCTCTTCTTGCATACCATGAGGTGAAAATTTTTCACCTCCAGAATCAAATCCTAGTGTCAGTTCTTCACTGCGTGCATCTATTTGACTTGCATCTCCTTCCATCCAATCATCATATGTGTCAGTTGATACCTGCGACCAACCTGTAGAGGATGCTCCTGAAAGTGTGACTTGTACATCTAATACTTCAGCGCCTTTTGGCATAGCTACAACTGTTGTTTTATCAGCGCCTCCTTGATACAATGCAATGTTCTCTACGCTGCCGTCAGAAAAAGTGTATACATGCCTAGATGCACCGTTTGCTTTCGCTTCTCCGATGAACAACTCTGACATTGGACTGATAGGGGTCATCAGCAGTACAAACAGCATAGTGATTAATGCGGCACGAGACGTTAATTTCTGTACCATCACCTATTCACCCGGGTATCGGAGCAGTCCATAGGCCTTGAATTAACCGGCGACAGGTCATAACCAGAAATCCCCCTTTAGGGGGAATTCTGCCTTCTCAAGATGTATTACGGCTATCGTAACGAATTGGAGACGAATCGCCACGGCTTCCATCCTCTTCATCGTCTTTCACTTCAAACCAATCTACAAGCCAGTCACCGTCGGTATCCCAATTCAATGGGTCGCTACCCTCGGCTATGTGGTCATCATCCAAATCCAACAAGTACCAGCCCATCTCATGCTCACCAAGATCGATTGCAGGTGCACGGTTTGTACTTCCTGTGTAGTAAAGATCCCAATTATCAGTTTGATCTCCAGAACACATCAATACGTCGTTTCCAGTATCTAAAACGAGGAAGTCTGTATCCATGTCATCGATTATTAGGACATAACTAACGTCGTCAATGTTTTTCTTGTTCATTCCGAGGTAGTTGGTTAAATCCTCAGTTGATTCGCCAAGGCCCAAGGTAAACGCTCTAAACTGCCACCATTCAGTTATCGGTGATCCATCCCAAGTCTCTCCAGATAATCTCACTGAATCTGGTGAATCTAGATTTGGATTTGCTATAGCATAGAACTCCATGAAATTAGTATAAGGCGTGTATTCACAGGTTGCTCCACTACAATCCCAGTTTCCATCTTGGTCTGGATCTTCATTGGCATCCAAAGGGTCTCTCGGGTCAAATGTTGCCCAGGTCCATCCCAAATTTGGTCTAGAGAGTGTTCCAGAATTCTGCGACAGTGGGCGGCAGGACGCTGTCGCCGAGGTACATTGGCCACCTGTAGCTGCGTCAATCCATTGAACTTCAATATTCAATCTCGACGAGTAATTGTCATTTGACTCATTCCAACCTTTCTCATACTCATACCAATCTGGTAGCATATCTCCATCCGTATCATTGTCCATCGGATTTGTTCCGTACTTGAAGACCTCTCTGCCATCAGATAGATTCCAATCTCTATCATGAGAAACGACCTGTCCAGAATTTAGAATTGTATTGTATGTCACAGCATCACTATCGGAATCGTTGGTATCTGGCCTTGTACCATTGAGGTATTCCATCAAATTGGTGAATGGAAGATCACCGATTCCATTTTGGATTATATCTCCAGAAGGCGTGAATTGGCGGTTGTCCCAAACTCCTTGTGCAGCAGGTATGTCGAAGGACGTTCTGCCATACCAACCATCACTATCAGGATCGTAGTCAACGTCAAATGGATTTACAGGATTTGTGGACCAATGGTTCTGTGTTGTCGGATCGGGCAATCCATAGACTGCGTAGCAGAACTCCCAGCCATCATCGATACCATCTTGGTCAGAGTCTGAGTTTGTAGGGTCTGAGATTCCAAATAAAGTGCGATTGAAAGTGTTGGAATCTGCAGAATTAATCATCATCATTCTGTTTGCAGATACGGTGTTTTTTCCGACAAATGTGTTGAAAATCGCTCTTCTTGCTTCGGCCTCGGTATATCCTGCCTCTAGGTATGCGTCAATGGTGTCATCACCAAATCCAATTAATCCAGACCCTGTGCTAAGCCTTTGAGAGTATTTTCCGTAAACCCTCGCTTCGTATTCTCGCTTGTTAGTGTACTGCTCATCCAAGGAAATGTTTCCGTCTCGATTACAATCTACAGAATCCATATCACTATCAAGCCACTGGTCAGAATCAATTAGTGGATTCATCGACCAGCGATTATTTTCCAAATCCCAACTTGTGAACCAATATTCGAAACCATCAATCATGCCATCGTCGTCGGTATCCGAGATTGTTGGATCTGTAATTCCCATTAAAGTCGAAATGAAGGTATTAGCGATTCCAGACGATTGCCACTCTTGGAATTCATCGAGATGCCTCTTGCCTCTTTGGCCCTTGTCGAGTATGATTGTATACACTCTCTGTGCTTTTTGCGTGGGGTCATTCAGATCACCATCAATGTGTAGAAGGGGAGCATCCAAAGGATGATTTTCCCCATTTACTGGGTTGGTAGTTACAAGCGAAAATTCCTGAGCATCTGTTAGAGCATCATTATCGGCATCAAAGGAACCATCACCAGCGACCAGTGGATTGAGAGTCCAGGTTTGGGCTGTATCGTTCCAAGCAGTAAACATCAACTCTAAACCGTCTAAGAAACCATCGCCATCAGTATCGGGATTGGTTGGATCAGTGGTCCATCCGGAGATATTAATCAAATCCTGACCAATGAAGGAACCGAACGATTCAGTGTTGGTTATTCCTGCCCACTGTTGTACTGTGTAACCACTTCCGATTGTAGTGACATACCATTGAGGACTGGAGCGATTGGCGTTCGTCTCTGATAATTCAGGTGCGATACTGTTGTACTCTTCCCAGTTTGACATACCATCATCATCGGAATCCAACCACCTGTCATCAGCATTTAGTGGGTCAAGACTCCATTGTGCATCAAGCATTTCCCACCTAGCGTACCATATTTCCCATCCATCGGGCATTCCATCCGAGTCGGTGTCGGAATCTGTTGGATCACCAGTCAGTAATCCGTCTCCAAAATTCTCTTCAGGAACACCCCAATCTGATATGTTTCTGAAGAGATCTGTTGTGAAATTTCCAGGGATTATATCTCCATCCAAAGACATGTTACCATTAAACAAGTCATCTCGTATGTTGTACTCCAACCAATTCACAAAGGCCTCGTTTTCTTCGATGACACCGTTATGATTTATGTCATATCCATCCCCATCCGGATTTTCAAAAGCATCACTACCATTCAAAGGATTGATACCTTTTCGTGATATATCCCAAGTACAAGCACCTCGTGCTTCCCATCCATCAGGCAGGCCATCTCCATCAGAGTCAACGTTATTCGGGTCAGGTTCAGCCCATAGAGCCACAGCTGTTTCAATTTCCAGGTGACTCTCCAAAAGGTCGCCAATTAAACCGGCGTCTTTTACTAACGACCACTGATATTCGCACAGATTGGAAAGCCCGTCGCCGTCAGCATCCCAGTTTGCATCATCAGGATCTGTTGGATCCATTGTCCAATTATTGGAACCTGTAAATGTTGAACCAATCCACCTTCTGTGCTCTAATTCCCAGCCATCAGGCATGCCATCACCATCAGTATCTGAATTGGTTGCGTCTGTATTTGAATCGATACCTAAGGACGTGAGATATGTCGAATTTGCAGCTTGTCCAGCAGCATCCCCACATACATGCTCGTAGTCATATTGATTGGTATAGTGGCACCATAGTGGTGTTACTTCATGAAACAAACCAAAGTACTCCGCTCCGTCTCCAACACCGTCACCGTCGGTATCTACAACTCTTGGATCTGTTGCGTTGTATCCGCCGTCTGTAATAGCGGTGTAACGGAATTCGTCCAAATTACGCCAGAGTCGTTCGTTTATGGGATCAGAGTCTAAATTTACACCATCTGCATCCGCATCTAAGAGGGCGTCCCAAGGGTCTGTCGGATCTAAACCGTACTTTACCTCCCAGCCATCCAACATACCATCTGAGTCGGAATCATTTGCCATTGGATCCATGAGTTCAAGATTAGAAAATTGCCCGGGGTCTATACCGACAAATATCTTGTCGATACCGTTTACCTGATGGACAATTATTGCAGAAATTGAGCCTGGAATCCATTCCTGGTTCGTCATTCCATATACAGCAGTAAACCCTCCATTAAGTGCCCAAATACCCCAACCAGAACCTATGATTAATTCATTTCCTGTCGAATAGATCGATTGAACATCATTTGCAAAATCTACAGTTTTTCCATCCACACCTTGGTGTTCATAATCTCCGCCGAAAGTAATGAATCCCGACAGTAAATCATATCGATGCAAACCCGAGGGGGTCCCAATCCAAACAACCTGCTGCTCGCCACCAATTGGACCATCGCCGACAAGTGAATTTACAAAAGCAGGATTTTTGTTAACTTCAGAGCCAATTGTCCTTAAATCATCGATATCAGTTGTAATTTGGGTTGGCTCTGGTGAAAAGTAGAATCTCCAATTGGGTGTAGCAGCATCCCTTGCTGTTGATGTTTCTACGGTCATAAGTCCAACATCTGTACCCACAAGTAGTGTGAGAGGCCCTGCGGATGCATCAACATGCACGATTGAGGTAGCAGTTGCATTCCCTTGATTCATTGCGTTGCTAATACCGGTTCCAATTTCAAGTTCAATCACGGATATTTCGCTTATTTGAAAGATGGAACCAAAACCTCCGTATCCCAAAGCGAGGACATAGTCGTCTCCTCCATCGGCCAACAACTGTGCACCAGCGGTGTACCTGCCAGGAAAATATTGCCATTCAAGAATGTCGCTGATTATACCATCATCGTGCTCTGAAATCCAAATACCCGCTTCCGTCACCATAACTAGATGAGAGTCAAGAACAATCATATCATGCAAATCGTGACCCTGAGGTAAGTCGTAATCTGTTGAAACTGAATTTTCAAAATCTATTACAGTGATACCAAGTTTTGTGCCAACCCATAATCTAGAATCATCGCTGTAAAAATCTCTAATGTCGTGATGTATGACTGAGATTTCGTCTGTGGATGATTCCGGTGACAGTGTATACTCAGTATATGTACCCTCTTTGGCACCAAGCTCTACAGAACGCATTCCAGACTTCACAGTATTGCCATCATCAAGGTGAACAAAATACTCTTCTAGTGTTGATAGTTGCTCGCCAAGCGCCAATGCTTCCTTAGACCTTTGCGCATCAGGACTTATTACACCATCTCTATTTGCGTCCCATCCGTCATTGTCCAAATCAATCAATGCATTAGAGCGATTAAGAGGATTTAATCCAAAGTGAATCTCCCATCCATCACTGATACCGTCACCACTTGAAGGGAAAAGTCTTCTGTGTTTCACACCATCATAGTTGTACCTATCACTATCCTCTTCCATCGGATTTGTTCCAAGCCAAATGTATTCGTCAATTACATTTTCAGTCCCATTTCTCGCACAGGCATCAAGAATATTCGTGAATGGCGGAGCCAAGGTAGATGAATTTTCAGAAATAAATGGCCAATCATTGAGTAATGAAGCCTCTGGATTAGGAGCATAACATCTCAGACCATCTAATTCATTTGTCCAATTTGTTGGCGCTCCGTAGATATATTCCTCGGGCGATGTCAATTGTTCATTAACGGTTAAGAAACCATCTCGATTGACATCGAAGCCATCTTCATCAGGATCCATGTCAGCGTCGCTTGAATTCAATGGGTCAAACATTTCACAAACGTATCTTTTCTCATCACTATCAAAACCTCCCAATTTTTGACACATGTGAGCCTCAAAACCATCGGGCATTCCATCCCCATCTGTATCTGCAACTCTTGGGTCCAAATACCAGCGTTCTCCGGATTCGTTAATCACACCGGTCAAGCCTCTTGTAAAACCAGGATCAATGCATTCTGCTGGGTATGGCCAGCAATACTCTTCTGTTGCGTTTAATCCGTCCAGATCAATATCTATGTAAGCATCAGAGGCGTTATCCTTATCCAATCCTTTCATCGCAACGGCTCTGTTATCGGGCGATGAGAAATTAATCCAATCTGAAAATAAATTTTCGTGCACGTCAGGAATATTATCACCGTCTGAATCTGTCGCTGGAGGCCTAGCTCCATCTGTCAAGTTAGGGTCCGTTGTTCCCACATTAGATATCGCTGGTAATTGTGAAACGAAGAACAATCCTAGGACCACAAGAACAGTCATCAAAAGCGTTGATTGGGAGCGACGCATTGTAATCACCTGTGGGCGCGGTAGCACCCATGCAAATCAAATCAACCGATTCAGACTTAATATAGTGATGGAGCATTGTTCAGACTCAAATTACCATTGGTGATTCACAAATATAGGTAAAAACTAACAAAATTATGTCTAAACAAGGGGTGAATTCAAGGACCTAACTCGGTGCCGTTATACAGGTCGTCATGTCACTATCGTTTACTCACCTCGGCACTGGTAGTCGTGGTAACGCGACTCTTGTTGAGTGTGGTGAAATGAAGATTCTGGTCGACCAAGGATTTTCAGGCAAACAATTGGAATCAAGACTGGCCAGAATGGAATTAAAACCAGATGAAATAGATGCGATTGTAATAACACACCACCACGGAGACCACGGTGGTGGGGCATCCATTGCTCAAAAGAGATGGAATCTGCCTATATATTGCAACGACAGAACTGCTACCGCACTAAATCTTGATCTATCAGGAGTAACACTTTTTGAGAGTTTGGAGGCCCTAAATTTCGGAGATGATCTCGCACTATTACCAGTTCCCGTACCACACAGCGGTTCTGATAATGTTGGATTCATTGCCAGCCACAAAGGGGAGAGGGGCGCAGTAATCACTGACCTTGGTTCATGGACTGATGAATTGGTTAACCAAGTTTTTGGCTGCCAACATATATCTATTGAAGCAAATTATGACCACAACCGTCTTTGGAACGGCCCTTACCCTATGCGGCTCAAAGACAGAATCGCAGGCAGAGGTGGTCACCTTTCCAACGACCAAACTGGACAGTTCCTATCTCGAGTAGTGAATCAAGAAACAAGATCTGTTGTACTTACCCACCTGTCTGAAAAAAATAACGCTCCACACCTAGCCGAGTCAACTGTCCTTTACCACATCGATGAAATATTTGAAGGCGACATCAAGATATCCCTACAGGACGGACCTGATTTTACTCACCACATTGGTCAAACAGAGCCTGAAACCGTTTCCCGGGAAGGCCTTACTTTGCGTGGATAAGCCTTGTATTGGCATGGTTTTGGTCAAACCATAAGAGGGTGGCCTACTCTCTCCTGCATGATGAGGTCGTCGCGCAAGCCCGACAATGACTCCGCAGTGAGTGAGGTCATTGGCGTAGTCATGCTGCTTGCTATGGTCATCACAATGATGGGAGGAGTTTTTGTATTCTTGACTCCTTACGTGAACGATTTTCAGGACAACACTGCATGGTCAAACGCAAACGGTATAGCTGAAAGGCTCGATGGAAGAATTGATATTGTCTCTGGTGCTTCATCAGATACAGGTGTTAGAACAATAGTACCGTTAACAATGAGTTCTGTCTCACCGGTTATCAATGCAGAAGTTTGGACCGTTTCCGCAGATTTAACTGCACAAGATGTGGTTGAGGTAGTATTTGTTAATCAGACCAGTTTCAGCGTTACGGCTCTGAACGAAACAGCTAACAAAGTTATAATTTGGACAGAATACGGAGAATCTACAGTTAATTTTACTGAGAGCAATCAGGCAGTCATACTGACTCATAATTTGAATGTAGCAGACACTTACATCGTTTCTGTTTACAGCGATGATAGACTTATTCACAAACATGCAAAAATAGCAATTTCAGGGTTGATGGTTAAGACCAAGGTACAAACTGGTGAACATTCAATAGCGTTGTTAAATGATGCTCGCTATGACAGATTTTCCGACGAAACTTGGAGTGTGACATCAAACCCTGACATGAACATAGAAGAATTGTTTGACGGGACGATGCGGGCAAGTTTATCACTGAGAGATGTAAAGACAATGGGTGCAATACCAGATGGTAGAAATGCAGTATTTGATATTAGTTCAGCTGGACCAATCACAATTTTCAGTGGAGATGCATGGAATTTTAGATTTACCTTTACGTCCTCGCTCGGACCAACAGTTACACCACAAATGAATGAATATTGGCTTACAGACTACAACTTACAAAGGGCATCTAATACACTTGAACTCCACAGAGGAATAAGTCCATGGCTGAGAACCAGCGGAGCAGATGGAATGACAATTGATCATGGCAATTCTATGATTGATTTGGAGATCGAACTACAACTAGTGGAGGTTAGCAGATAATGCGAATCAATATGCGTCGTGATGAAGAAGCGGTGAGTGCCGCAGTTGCAACCGTTTTGTTATTTGGTGGTGTAATATCAATTATCGGCATAATGCTCCTATCTCTAATGCCAATAATACAAGAATTAGAAGGCTCACTCAAGAGAAATGATATGCAAGCACAGATGGAAATAATGGCTCACGAGGTCACATTGTTGTCAGAGACTGGACTCCCCGGAGATTCCGCTCAAATAGAATTAATTCCTGTTGATGGAGAACTTAGGTGGGATAGACTGCGAGGAGGCATGTGGTATTCTGCTTCTTGGTATGATGGAGATACATTCCGAATACAGGGAGCGTTAGATCTCGATAGAGAAATAGACGTAAGGCATCCCCAGAGCCATGTCCAAGCAATCTGCTATGAAGATCTGAGGTTAGGACCTGATAGGCCGTTTATTTTCACTCCAATAAGCCAATCTGACAGTGTTTTAATCACCCCAAAACATGGGCTTACAATACCGTTAGGACCAGTCCAAGTAGAACACAATGGAGTGGAACATTCTTTGTCCATTGGAGAGGTTATTAGCCTTGATTCAGACTACCAGATAAAATCTAGTCACGATTTGGTTGGCCTACAGATTCGTGGGGAGTCCGGTTCTGCTCTTATACCACCATCAAAAGCCGACCCCTCAACAGGGAAGGGGCAACATTGGGCAATACCTTTGCCCAAAGGAGAGACTACAATAGAGGTTTTCTCAGACGATGACATGCTAATACAATGGAAAACGCCCAGTGAATCTGGAGATATTGCTGTCGTACAAAGTCCCGCTGTGCGCGTTGCAAACTCATGGGAGAAAAAAGTCAACTTAAGTGAAATTGGACTAGTTGAGATAATGACAGATGTTGATGCACACTTGATGGTAACGAATGGAGAATCAGGAAAAACTTCACTACTTGGAGAGGAAGGAAATTATCTTTCAAAGCACTTCATTGCTCCACACCAATCCGGGAAATTGATAATTTCAAATCCAAGTTTGAACGCAGCAACTGTCACTTGGAAAAACGGTGGTATATCTGTACCCTCCAATCAGACCACAGAAATAGACTGGCCTCCGGTAAATCTCCAGAACGCTGCTGTAGTCGAAAGCAGCGAAAACGTGTTCCTTCAATGGGGTCTTAACACCTCTGGAATGAATTTACTTCCTGCAATTGATACTGGACAAATAACTGGAATGAAATTCCTTGGAGATAATTCTGATAATTTTATCAATACAACCTCTGAGTTTGGTGATTATTCTACAATGCTTGCAATAAATGGTGATTCAGGAATTATGGTGCTGGAGGATGATGGAGCGATGCGTTGCATTGAGGTAGACCAAACCGCCTCGGGATGGATTTCTACCACACTACCATGGAAATCAATGAATGGTGTACCAGAAGGGCAAATAATCACATCATGGCAAGACGGGGACCACCCTGCGAGTATCGAAATCACCCTAATTGGGCTAGAAGGAGACGCTACGCATGCAAATTTGGCTACTGCATGGGCGTTTCATATCTCTAGGCTCACTTATGAATTTGACACATCAATCACTGGATTGGAGGTCGCATGGAGTGCTGGAGCGATAATAACCAATCATCCTGAATTGGAACCAACAATTCTACTAGGGCCCACTGATAGGCAAGGCCCAGGACCTAGATTTAGCGCAACAATACCATCAATGCATCCAACAAAGACCTCAGTTACTGGAAGTGGAAGCATGGACTTAGACATCTCACTTTCAATGCGTGAAAGCCTAGTTTCAACAACCGCCTACGATGTACGGAGAGGTTGGGTTGGGCCATACGGAGATGCCATTGCATCATGGGCTAGCACGAGTTTGGAAACCTCTGAGGATTGGATTGTCAATCCAGGCAGAGTAGACTTGTTGAATGATTATGTAGGCTGGGTCCCTGTGCCAACAGTTGGACCAAGTGAGGCAGTATGGCATACTGCAGGGGAGCCGATTCAATTTAATCTACAGATAAGTACGTTAGATGTTGAAATTATGGGGGCCTGAATTTGCAAGGTAAAATAGTTCGTGACCAGTCCGGAGCAAGTACAGAACTCGGATACATTTTCACATTCCTCCTCGGTGTGTTACTACTTTCATTGTTCAGCATCTGGGCGTTTGGACTAGAGACATCTACTAGAGAAAAATGGAATGACACAGCAATTGATGTAAACATGGCAGATATTGCAGCCGCTGTAGAAAGAGCTGATTTAGCAAGTAGAGAAGACAGCAGCATTAGTTACACAGAAGTAGTCAGATGGAGATTAACAGAAGCTGACGAATCAGAATTCACATTGACATTAGACGATGATGGTTTGAATTTAGACCACCCAGAGAATGAATTAGACAGGAAAATTCCAATTTCTGCGACTGGGGCAGGAACTTATGATGGAAAAATCAGTCTTACTGGCACCACTGAAATTTGGGTTGTTTACCATGAGGGCGTGACTTATCTAAGCACTTCGCGACCAGACTTCTAGTTAGCGGCCCATCACTGCATTGTGCACCATCATCTGTACTTCTCGCATTCGGGTTTGAGCACCTAATTCACGGAAAACAGATAGGGCCCTTTGGAGGTATTCCATTCGCCTCTGTCTATCCGGTGCAACCCCACCAAGTCTTGCCAGTAACTCACCTATTTGCATTCGCAAATCGTTTGCTTCGGAAATAATGAGTGCTTCCCTGTATCTTTCAAGAGCTTCTTCAATTCGACCGCTGTCCTGTAAAACTTCACCAAGAAGAATTGAAACCTCTACCAATGCAAGAGGGTCCCCCGCTTCACCCATGGTTGAGAGCGCGTCGGTGTAATGATGCAGAGCCAAGTCAGCATCTCCTGTTTTTGCATAATATCGGCCAAGTACAGCACGTGCTCTAGCATGCAGTATTGAATCCTCACTTGACTCTGACCTTTCGTATGATGATAATGCATGGTCTCTAGCCCTATCGTTTTCCCCGAGATCTAACAGTGCCCGTGCCAGTACTATTTGTGCGGGAATCAATTCATTTGAATCGTTTGACTGCAAAATGCTTTCAACTTCTGAATATGCTTCCAATGCTTTGGTTTTATCTCCATTCCGCCTGAGTATATAGCCCATATTATTGTATGAACGTGCAGCCCCTAATGCATCACCCATAGAAATGAACAACTCCAATGCTTTCCGGTGCATGTTCAGACTAGATTCGGAATCACCTCGCTTTAGTGCGATGTCTGCCAAATTCGAGACTACGTCAGCAATGACATCATGTAATCCCGCAGATTCTGCGGTAGGTTTCGCAATATTGAATGCCTCTTCTGCCTCATCAAACCTACCCAGCAATGCAAGCACTTCACCGCGCAACCTAACTACACGACAAGCGCCTTCAGCGCCAACGGCATCTGTATCAATCGATTCTAATAATCCTAGAAGTTCTATGTGACCTTCTTTAATCAGATTTCTACCCTGTTCGACAATCAATTTTGTAGCATCTTCGTGGCGGGATGAAGCGATTAAGTGGTAAATCAATTCCAAAGCTATCTGAGATGATGGTGATTGTTTGTTGTACCAAGAAACCGCTTTGTTGTGTAAATCTTCTTTTGCTTGTTTGTCAAGGCTTTGTAACAAGAATTCTCTGATTAGGTCGTGTACATCATAGGTGTCAGAATCGGCATGTCTTGCCAAGCCCGATTCAACAAGAGAGTCAAGCTCGTCAATATTCAAATCCTGTTCAGTGAGTGCCTCTAATTCAATTGGCTCACGAAATACGGATAAGGCCCCAAGGAGCCTTTTCTGTTCTCCCGATAATTTTGAAAATATCTCTATATTAACGTAATTTTCAAGAGATTCGTGGAAAGCACCTGCAGATGCACCACGGTTAATCAGTTCTAGTACAAGGGGGTGGCCACGGCTTAGAGAGTGTATGTAGAGCAACTTTTCTTGATCTAAATCGCTAAACGCTGATAATAGTGACCTTGTTGATTCTTGATCTAATCCCTCCAATGGCAGAACTAGCGAAACAATTCGGCCATCTGCATCCTTTAGTGGAACGACCTCTTTGAAAGAACGGGAGAATATGACCAAACCAACATCTCCCTCACATTCAACCAAGCCTCTAGACAGAGCTTGTATCGTTTGATGAAGGGTCTTGTCGCTAACCTTGTGATAATCATCTATTACTATTAATGCAGGAGAATTGGATAAAGAGTCTACAATTATTCTTGCTGCGTCCGCAGATTTGGGGACTGGTGTGGCAGAGATATAATCTGCCAACATCGAGTCTCCAATGTTTGATAGCCAGTCTGCAATGCTCTCCAAAAACGCTCTACTTCCTTCCCAATCTTGACAGCGATGGTACATTAGATTTCGTCTATGCATGAAGGATTCAATCACCTTTGCAGCCATAGAGGTCTTTCCAATTCCCGCAATTCCGGGTATCATCAGAGTGGTTGACCTTGCTTCAAGTAAATTTACCATGTTTTCAAGTTCTGTTGATCTTCCATAGAAATGTCTCAATCTTGGTAAATCTCCCAAACTAGTGACTAATTGTTTTTCAACGTGCTTAGAAAGATCTCTTTCAACAAGGTCTGCGGATAAAGATCTCACATCTAGCACTCCATTGTCATCCAAATAACGAATAACATCTACAGGCCTCATTGTGAATGGCAACTGGTCTTGTATTTCACCCAAAGTTGAGGCAATTGTATTTCCACCAGGCAAAATGGCTCTTAGTTGGAATTCTCTTAATCTCTTCCAAGTTTCATCTGCAAGATTCATACCTGAGTCGGTAAGGAAATACGCTTTTCTCTTACGGCTTACGCCTTGGACGTGTGCTTGTCTTTCAATTAGTAAACCCTGATCTTTCAACCCAGCAATTGCTCTGGGGACGTTAGAGCGAGCTATAGCCACTGCGTTTGCAATTCCCATCTGAGACAATGCAAACGGTACTTCTACCGAGTTCATGAAGTCTGAAAAGTCAGACAAGTGGAGCAAAATTCTTTCTTGAACCCCTGGTTTTGGTCGCGTTACCATAGTCTTTTCATCTCCCCAGTCCTCTTAGAGTGTTGTGTATTTGCGTGCAGAAATTACTGCTGAGGAGGACGGTAGTTGGGGTCAGCAACCCATTGGTTGGATTGAGCATCCCATATCCATCCAGGATGTTGGGGTTGAGCGGCAGGAACAGGCGCAGGAGCAGGTGCTAATTCTCCCGCTGTCGCAGCCTGCTCAGCAGCACGCGCTTTTGCCCATGCATACGGATCTTCCTGCTTTTGTTGCTCCATTGCTGCTTCTTCATCTTCCTCAAACTCTTCTTCAAATTCGAGGAAAAAGAATGCAGCGACTGCCAGTAGAATAGCAATCGCTACTATAGCGACTACGACCCAAACCCAAGTTGGAACTCCTCCGGCACTTTCATCACCTTTCATCAAACTAATTGATATGTCGTCATCTTTACCTATATACTGACCTTGACTTTCAAAGTAAATATCGTAACTACCATCATCTTGGGGTAAATCCGTTGAACTAATTGTCATTGACCAAATACCGTCATCTCCAATTATCGTATTATTAAGAGGAAGCTTTCCTTTGAGAAGCCTAGCATATACCTGCTCACCTGGAAGTCCGGTTCCGGTAAATTCAGCATCGTCGCCTGATTTAATAGCCCCAGAATCTACCCTATTGACAGTGAACTCAACACCACGAACAATGAAATCAACCTGATATGAATATACTGAAGAATCATGTATATCTCTTGCTTCAAATGTCACACCTTGCAAGGACCATTCCGAAATATCCGAGGTCGTTCTGTAGATTGATTCCATAGGGTTGTAGATAGCCATTCCATCTGGAGTGATGCGAATGTGAACGCCGTATTCATCATCTATTGCTGTTGAAGGATCGTCAAATATGTCAAAAATCATGTGACTAGTTTCTGGCCCTACTCCATCCGAATCATTGAAGAAATCAAGCAGATTGATTTCTGCTTTGCCACACTTATCCAGTGCGCTTGATTTCTCATCACAGAAAATTGTGAAAGACTCCACCCAGCCATTAGGATTGAATGTTGGCTTTATGTTATCTGCGTCTGCAGGGTTGTCTATTACAATGCGTACAGATTGAGTGATAGAGTAATCTTCACCGTCGTATGCCTTGACTTGTAGTTCATATTGCTGGTCATGAATCAAATCACTTGTGTCCCAGTATACCATCCACGCTCCATTCGGTTGGAATGTAGTTATGGGGTCGGGTCCATCGTTGAGCTCTATCCCGCTTGCCAGGTCAACTACAGTTATTTCAACGCGAGTGACTTGTCCATCGTTGTCTCGAGCCACACCGCTGATTATTGTGTCCTCTGCGGCTCTTACACTTTCCATCGGCAATGGCTCACTTATTTGCAGAATCGGAATCCTATTGTCGTTATCTATTGTGATTGTAAGAACATCCGGGCTGCATACGTCAACGGTTTCATGACAGTAGTTGGAATCGCTTGCCCAAATGGTGAATGTATAATCTCCACTAGGCAGAGAGGAAAAGTTCCACGAATCTGCCCAGACAGTGCCTCCTCCATTGTTGGCAGGATAATTTGCAGAGTAGTTATTGGGACCTTCGACACTAAACCAAATATCCCTGATATCGCTTCCTTGAACACCTTGATAATCATCAGACGCTGTTCCGGTGAATAGTACTTCTTGACCGTCATGCATTGAATTGTTCAGAGGGGAATCAACATTTATTGTAGGTGCATTGATATTCAATTTGAAGATTCTTGTGCTAACGATAGATTCATCCAGACCATCGTATGATCTCACTCTAAATGTCACATCTTCTTCGAAGTGATTTGCCATATCCCAATTGAAACTCCATGACTTAAATGGCCAATTAGTCATTGAAACAATGCCATTTGCCCCAGATGTATCTGTTGCCAAGTACCAATCGATACTTCCATGCGGTTGAATTTCGACGCGCTTAATGTCTCCAAATTGCTTGAGCCAAGCATCATAGTCGTTGAAGTATGGACCTGACAAGCCATCATAAGCAGATCCAGTGAGAGAAATCGTCCTAGCAAATGACGTACCATCGTTTTGATCAACATTTACAGATGGAGCAATGTTGTTTAGATTGATTACCTCGTCGACCATTCCAGTTAATGTGAAATCATGAATTGATGTTCCTTTGCTGAACTTTCTTGCTTCTACCGAGTAAGTTGGCATTTCTCGGTTACCAGACTGGCAATCTGGGTCTTGCCCGTCGACTAATGTGTCTCCGTCGTTATCCGTACCATCGCCACATGAGTCTTCGCCAGAGTCAACGGGTTGATGATTCCAATTTGTGTCGATATGGAAATTAGATGGTAGCGTTACCCACGGAGTGTATCCATAAGGGTCAGTGGTCATGTTGTACAACGGTTTTCCGTTTGCATCCTTGATAGTGACGAGAGCTTCGTAAACTTGCGAATTGTCTGCCTTGACCTGATAACGAACCAATTCTCCTTGTTCTACCTGCACACCCCACGCAGTGTTTTGGTTTTGGATATGGATTTTTGAACGGTCAAAGTTTTGAATATCAGAATATGTGAATGTGGTTGCGTTTGGATTAACCTCCATCGCCAACGGCATAAATCTTGGTGCCCATTCTGCTGTTGGAGGAACTTGTATGCATTCATCAGTATTCCATGGGCATTCTGAACCTAACCATGACAACATCACAGGGTACATTTCGTTTCCACCCGGGTCAGGCATAAACTCACTTTGTACTGCTACTCTCGATTCTGTAACGTTGTAAATTTGAGATGCGTTATTGTATGTATTCTCAGAGAAGTATCCAATGGACCCGTATTTCTTGCCATAATTATCGTCATACAAAGAAATGTTAGCAGCGAATCCTCCAACATCTATGTCATTACCCTGGGCGTTTACGATTCCACCTTTGATCCTAAAGCCGTCACCGATGTTGTTGGTTACTGTGTTGTCGATGAAGGTCGCAGAGGACATGTAAACGTGGAATGCAGGGCAGGGGAAATCTCCTCCATACATTTCGGGAGAGTTGCATGTGCCAGTATTGTTTTGGACAATATTGTTTGCGAAGTAAATTCTAGCTTTTGTTGGGGCTGGTACGTTCCACCCCTGGTCTTTATGGTGATACTCACCAATCAGTACTGGCTCTTTTGCAGTGTTAAGTATGGTATTGTTTTCAGCAGACACATCTGATTCACCATATACCCACAAGCCATTCCATCCTCCGATAGGACCGATAACATTGTTATTGGCTGTTACGAATGAGGACCTTATTCCAAAACCAGAACCTTCTGCTGAGCCAGAAATTGTATTCCTTTCAGCGACAACAATTGCCCCATCATATGCTGTTATTCCAGCCCCATCAGTAGGTGTTATTGTGTTATCTGAAATCACGAACGTGTGTGTCTGTCCGTTGGTTACAAGGTGAGAGTTAGTGTCGATTGCATTGCACTTAGTGGTTACAGTTGAGTTAGTCAAGTATCCACTGCTCGAGCGTAAGAATGCGCCATATGAGTTATCTGTTATTGACACTGTATCCATTCGGACGAAGGAATTTTCAAGATAAATTGCAGAGCGACCACCACCTTGAGTACCGCAGTCAGTTTCCTCTCCTGTAAATGCAGAGTTTAGAATCTGCATTACTACCAAACCTGCTCCAGCACCATATGCTTGAATTGCTGCCCCGTGATATCCCTGCTCGTCAACACCTACCTCGAAAGTACCACCATCGAGGGTAGGCGATGCTCCATTAAATGCCAATACGTTAGTGGTGTTGATGTCTCTAAATGAGGGGTTTGTAACACTCAGACTTGCTCCGTCGAAAACTAAGGCTGCGTATTTTATGGTCCCTTGCCCGTCTATGTCTACTGGTATCCCGTATGCACCATCTAGGGTGACATGGTTCATTTTTGTCAGCGACTGGTCAATGGTTGAAGCCAAATATATTCCAGAGCCACAGGCCATGTCTGGATTGAAAACACCCGTCACATAACATCGTCCTGTTTGATTTGGAGCTGGTGCTCCCGGAGTCGCCCAGATGAACCGTATTGGAGACCCTGTGCTTGCTTGCGATGCCCCGCAGGATGTATCTCCTGCGCATACCGAGCCTTCTATTCGGATATTTTTGTCAGCAGGTATGTTAATTGTAGTACCCGCGTTTATTATCAGTTTAGCACCACCAGCAACAAGAAGATCACCGTCTAAGTTCATAACACCTGTCCATGTCTCTGTTCCAGTGATAGTACCGGAAGACGTTTCATTCACAGCGGTTACCGATGGAACAGTCGTTACCATCGTCACGAACAATGACAGTAGGAATAAACTAACTAATCCTAAACTCTTACTTTTTTGGACGTTTAATGACATAACACACCCTCAACACACCTCCCAAGCACAGAACCGACTTAACACATTGGGAAAGATTTCAGTCTAGAAGTATCAAATTTTCTTAATAATATCATATTTTTTAATCAAGAAATATATCAGAATATCATATAGGACATATTATATCATCCCTAATTAGACGTTAAACGGCATGCTGTATTCCAATTCACAACCCACAGGCGTAAGATGAGCGCAACTCATCTAGCCAGGCTTCGCCGTCAACCGCTCCATAACCCCACCGAGGATGATGGCCAACATCTGCGTCTAGTGGCACGGCTGAATTCATTAGAGATGTTTTTACCTCAAAAATACACTCCAGACTTGGATTTTTCAATTGAGGTTCTGCTTCTAGTATTAGTGCTAATATTCCAGCGATAAATACTGTAGCATCGCTAGTTCCTGTCGAAGAGTAATATTCCTCATTGTATGCTGTGGATACTATGGATACTCCTGGAGCGGAGATTTCTGGTTTCATATGCGGATCTGCACGCAGATTGCCATCTTCGTCAGTGATGGCGCCAAGAGAAGAGCCATCCCAAATTTGACCATCCTCATCCAATGCTCCTACGGAGATAACTTCGTTTACATTGGAAGGAGTTGAAACTCTACCATCATCCTGTGCACCACCATCGTTTCCTGCAGCTGCAACTACATACACCCCGTTTGCAAGTGCCAACTTTACTGCATTTACTGTCGGTCCGTCACGCGTGGCATTTAGGTCTGTTTCCCCTCCCAGTGACAGTGATATTACATCAGCACCAAACGTCCTCCAGCACCACTCAATTGCACTTGAAACAACGTTTTGGTCGCCACTATTACCACCCTCGCCATCATCATCCAACGCTGCAGCCATTCCAAGCTTGACGTTCGGCGCCACTCCTTCTAAGTACCCGTCCGAGACTAAAATTCCAGCCATCATTGTTCCATGGGCTAATGCTCCCCGGTCGATTGGTTTGACAGAGCCATCAATGAAATCCTTGTATACCAAGTTGATGTTATCTAAATCGGGATGTGTGTTGTCTATACCAGTATCTACCATACATACGTTGACGCCTTCACCAGTGTAACCTAACGATTGAAGTTCTCTGACTCCTGAATCCTCAAATGCCCACTCAGATTTTGGTGGTGGAATTTCTATAAACAATAGTTGGCTTCTCCAAATTGCCCAAAAAATTAGAATCAATATTAGAAAAATTCCAATGTTGATTACCTTTTGGCGTGTCCTTCTTGGCCGTGAAATAACGGGCACCGGCGTTGGTGCCCAGCCCAATACTTCACTACGCCAACCCTCTTGGTGACCTACAGTTGCAGTATCCGCAGCCGAAACAATTCGGTAGTCTGAAGGCTCGGGAATAAACTCTACATTATTGAGTTCACTCTCGTCCCACATAGCATACGCTTATCGCTTCATGGCTTGAAGATATGTCTTCAGCCAATTTAATTTCAATTTCAGAAACGACCAGATGAGCCTCTCTTAGCAGTCTTGTACCCACCATACAATACCAATCCAGTAAGCACAACGATTACAACTACTAACCAATCAGATTCTCCGTCTTCGTCCGCCATGTTAGAGAACTTGATTGTGATGATAGCACTAGTATCACTATCTTCATGAGTTTGGGTGTCTATCACGTCTATACTTACCATTAACCTAGCATCTCCAGGTGGTAGTCCTGAGTATGGGAATGACGCATACGCAATTCCATTAGCAGGTACTGTAATTGTGTCTTGCTCAAGTTCGTAATCGGTGTTACCTAGTTCATCAGCCTGCAGTGACACAATAACACTTTCAGCTGTTAAGAATCCTCGGTTTTCAATTGGAATTCTGAAGGTCCCGTCTGCATTAGCCTTTGCATTAGCGTTTGAAGGTTCAACTGATCCTTCTAAGATCACTAGTCTAGCAACAGATATTTTTGCTTCGGTGGATTGAGACTGTGTATCGAAATCTCCCTCGCTTTCTGCTTCAAAGTCTACATCACATGTATCCTCCGAACTAGCGTCTGCCGGAGCGTAGATAGTGAAGGATTGGCTTCTTTCACTATCTGCTGCAACTGTGACATTGGAAACAGGCGGTGTAACAGACCATCCTTCGCAGTCATCCAAACTCGACTCTACTCTTACGGTGTCATCACCGTTTCCGTAGTTTATTATGCGAAGTGTGACTAAGGTTTCATCACCGACTCCAACTCCTATTGATTCAGGTGCATCTACGAGTGAGATATTGTATTGCTGTGGGATGTTAACGCGAACACTTGCTTCGTTCGTTCCACCATCAGCGGTAAATCTCATGTTTATTGCATGGCCATCATCATAGGTCTGTGATTGATTCTGAAGCGGTAGTTTTACTCTGACATCAATTATTCTCGACAAAACCTGATTTTCATCAGAATTGTTTGCGCCTACGCCCATGGAAACATCCATTGCTTCAACCCAATCATCGTCGTCGTCGCTACTCGAATTAAGATACTCAATTGTCCAGAATTCAGCATCCTGAGTAACTCCTGTCCCACCAGATGCAGTGAACTGGTCTGAGATTTCAGTTCCCTCATACGTAAGGCTCAGTTTCATTGTGATAATCTTGTAACCATCATCGTCTTCGATTGCTGTCAATTCTGTCAGGTCATCGATATTGTAGTCCGCTGTTGTATTATCAACAGAAATTATCTCTATGACAAGGTCTGAATTGACACGTCGAGTGAATTCCATCAGTCGATCTTCTGCAGTATCCTGGATAACATCGAGAGATAGGCCAGAAGTGTAATCCATCGTGAGGTTCAAATCGTGTTGAATTGTTTCAAACTCGCTATCAAGTGCGACTGTCCCTGCAGGTAATACCATGCCCAAAGCACCCTCGGAATCAAACGGCATTTCCCAGCTTATACCGTCACCGAGATCGATTTCTACTGTCACTTCTTCTGCAACATCTCCAGCATGGAATGGTTGACTGTCGAAGGTTAACCATGAGGTTGTGAGACCAATCCTTCCTCCTTTCGCCATGACTAAATCAATAGACGCACCATCTTGAACAACGGCCTCTAGTAAACCAATTGCGATTCCTCCTCCGTTTTCGTCAGAGTCTGTCCCTTCAACGACAACTATCCAATTTCCAGGTTCAATATTGGCATCCCATGACAGTGTGTCGTTAGCATAAGATACCGATGTGATCGCAATCGGATCACGAACGATTCCACTAGCAGGATAGAGCATGATTGAGGCCCCATCTAGTCTTGAACTTACACCTAATACATCCGTTACGTTACCAGATACTGAAACCAGACCAGCGCTCATCTCGAAATCTCTACTCTCGTGAGTGTCGTTAACGGTGTAGAAGGTGTTGTTATCCTCCTCGTAAGTAACAGTAGCAAATCCTACCTTTTGGGCAACTACTGTGTAGTTATCTCTAATCGGTACGAATAGTTTCCAAGTTCCTTCTTCGTCGGTTATTACCTCTTCATCAAATCCACCGTCAGTCGTAATCGATACGTTAACACCGACAATACCCTCTGCGGAAGACGGAAGGTCATTCTCATCCAAATCCCAGAAGATCTTACCACCAATCAGGACTGATTTGTCTACAGTTACGACACCAACGTCCCAGTTGTTTGCAGAAACGTTACCTATTGAGTTATAGATATCTTGTTCTAGAGTCCATTTCTCTAGATTTTCGGTTCTGTTAAGCATCAATGTCCAATTTCCGGGCATCAAAACCTCAGAGATCATACCCCCATTGTCAGATGGACCTAGACTGACGTTACCCAAGCCATCTTGACTGACGGCTGTGATTCTAGTTGCGGTGATGTTTACTTCTGTGAGACCCTCCTTCAGTTGCATTGTTACATTCATTGCAGTCCTCGTTTTGATATTAATATCGGTTACAGCATCATCCAGAATCAAGACATCTCTGAAGATTTCTGTCTCGTTACTGTCAGACAAGTACTCTGAAACTTCCATGAACCATTGTCCATGGGGTACATACTCTGCAAATGTTCCGTTCGAGTCGGTTGCGAGTGGGTAGAAATCATCTCCGGCTTCGTTTCTTAACCATACTGTTGAGTTTTCAAGCGGGAAACCACTCTCCATTGTTACTGTACCTGAAACAAGGTATTCTGGAGATATCACGATGTCCACTGCCTCATCAAGCTCGGTTAGACCAATGTCGATAGAGGGAAGACCTGTCGAATATTTGCGATAGTTACTAGCGTTCTCATCCCTTGGGTCGTCCTCTAACATTGTGATGATGTAATTTCCAACTGATAGTTCGACAACCAATTCACCTGTGATTGGGTCATACATATCCTCAGTTACCTCTACATCTAAGCCATAATTGCTGATTGATGTGATGTTGAAGGTTGGAGTTATTGCTGTTCCATTCTCCCAGTCACCGTCGTCATTAAGGTCTAGGAATACTCTAAATGTGACTGAAATATTTGCTGGGTCGGCGACGAGTTCGACTCTGTTTGTCTCGTTGCTATTTGAGACAACCACTGATTCAACATTCATATCTGAATTTGATACAGAAACCGTGTAGTTATCTTCGGTCAGGTGTAGTAAGAAGTTTCCAGCAGAATCTATTGAGTCTCTCCACTCCAAACCTGTTGAGTCAACCGCAATCACTTCCGCACCAATAGCACCAATTATTCCATCTGCCCACGCTACACCCGTGTTGTTGACTGGTGTATCTCTTAACCACACCGTACCTTGTAGGATGTTGGCTTTCGTCAAGAAAATATCTGTGTCTGTGATTTGTCCTGCGTCTGTCACAAGGAGGCCTCCGGACAATATATTGTCTGTTAATCCTTCAAATGTGTCAACTGTTATGTGGAACTCTGTACCGACTGGCAGTCTAAACGAGTATGTACCGTCATCATCACCAGTTTCAGTCTCCAGAATAATATTGCCTGAACGCGCCTGTACGCTTACTGGCTGATTACTCGGGCTTGTTGCTGGATTCCTTAATTCAACAGGAATATCTGACAAATTATTGAACTGGGGGTCTTCTAAGAGCTCTTCGTATTCAGGAATTACCCAAACAGTTCCGTTCACCCATGCACTGACTGCGTAACTCAGATTGAGTTCTATGTCTGAATCTGTGACATCAACTTCATGCCACAGAACATAACTTTCGTTGTTTTCATCAGAGATTATCCATTCTCCCATGAAAATCTCTGTGTGAACTACACCGTTTTCATCTGATGTTGATTCAACCACTTCTGGAATTAAACTATTAGTTCCAACTTTGGTGAAAGTTAGAGTTCTATTTGTCA